>MDSV01025506.1_pt1 | contig 11883 bp, 13 predicted proteins | sample 810851 | NCBI WGS metagenome assembly MDSV01 (sample SAMN05326640, study PRJNA326480) | marine metagenome | isolation source: seawater | place: Atlantic Ocean: North East | collected 2012 | reverse complement strand
GTGAGCATATAATTTTTCAGGATCGTCTGTTATTGTTTTTATATGTTCAACATATTCTTTTGTACTTTGAGTTATTTCTGGTGACATACCTAAATCAGTCCATAGTTTAAGATAATCTTTATGTATATATTCTGCTCTAGGTAAGTTACTAGTATCTCTAAACAAACCATTATGATGTCCCCATTTTTCTAATTCAGCATAACATTGTAATTGATTATATAGATAAGTTGCGTATAATCTTTTATCTATCTCACCTGACATTAAAGTTTTTACAAACTCTTGTCTTTCAGCGTTCTTATGTTCTTCCCAAACTAAATCTTTAATATCGTAACTCATCTTTCAAAATACCTAATTGTTTCTCTTAAACTTACATTTTTTAATTTTTTAAAATCTATTTTATAATTTTGATTTAATCTATCTTGCCAATATCTACTATCATCTCTTGTGGTTAAAGCATAATGAAGTGATGTAAGATTAGCGTATTCATCAAAAACATCTTTAATATATTCATTTAATTGTTTTTTAGAAAACACACCTATTTGTCTATGTTTAAATATCTCTACAAAATCAACAAGTATTCTTTGTGTGATTAAACTATCATCACATATTACATTTTCAAAATTACCTATTGTTCTACCTAAAGCAAAAACATTTACATAATTACTATACTCTCTTTGACAATTAATGTTTCTATGTATTTTAATGTCTTCTAAATCAAACTCTTTTTTTAATAAATCTGTTACAATATGTTTAGTTGCATAATTTTCAGCAAAATAATATCTTAAATAAACTACATCTTTATCAAAATATCTATATAAAACACCTTCTGATCTTGCCTCACAAACACTACCTGTTTTATTATCTTTGTTCTTATAAGTTGCCGACAACATTATATCATTAGGTAATAATTTACTATAATGATTGTATTTTACATTTAAATTAATAGAGCTAGCAGTATGTGTATTTCTGTCAAAATAATCATCATCAAAGAAAAAAGATTTATCACCTAAACAATCAATAAAAAAACCAGCGTGAATATTTTTAGTTTCTTTTAGATTATCAAATTTTAAACTAACAAATGAGTGATCGTTAAATAAATCATTATAATAATCATCAGTATCCATTCCTACAATATGTTGATAATCTCTAATAAATCCTTCATCAATCTTAACACCTATCTCAATACATTTATCTTTTAATATTTGACTAAAATTAATTGTATTTTCTTTATAACAATTTATTTTATTGTCATAAGACACATTATTAATATCGTAAAAATTTTTAATTTGATATTCTGATTTAGTAAAATTGTTTTTAAATTTAAATTTTTTTACCCAATTATTATCTAAAAAAACACTATTGACAAGTGATTCGCTTTTACTATCTTTGATAATTAAATGATGTATTTCTTTATTAGGGTATCTAGTTTTTAATGAATATGATGTTAAAAAACTATTTACATCATTTCCTAAAACTATTATTGAGTTGTTTATATATTCATTTATTTTATTCAATTTCATAAAAATCATACCATCCTGTTATAATATATTTAGTTTCAGTTTTAGACACTAATCCTCTATGAGTATAAGTCCAGTCTGTTGGCCATATAAGTGTTAAACCTTTTTCTGGTTTTACTTTTAGTTTTTGATAAAACCATTCAGTTTCTCCACCATCATTTATGTCATTTAAAAAGGTCATCCAAACTAAATGTCTTTTGTAAGTACCTTCTGTTCCTCGTTCACAATGAAATTTATGAAAACCTTGATTAGGAAAATATCTTTGAATATTATATGTTTTAGATATTCTCCATTGAGTTACACCTGTGTCGCAATAAGTGTATTTTGTTTTGTATTCGTTTAATACTTCTTCTAAAGAACCTAAAAATTTTTGTATTAATGGATGTTTATTATAAGGTGCAACATAAAAATCTGTGCTATCTTTTACACTTTTGTCAACCATAGGAGGTGTATTATTCTGATAAACTTTACCAACTCTTTTTTCATCATCATTAGATTTTTCAAAAAAATCAATAAGATCATCACATAAACTTTCGTCTATGTACCATCCATCTATAAAATGATTGTTATTATTGTTTAAAAGATTATTTGATTTAAGCATATCATAATATAAAAATATCTAATTTTAAGAACCATCACTTACTTGATTATTAGCAGATGATACCCAACCTGTTGAGTTATCTGCTTGGTAAGCGTCTTCATCCCAAGTATAATTTAATCCGTTTGAATCACCAGGATTATCTACTGGTCTTTTCCATCTACAAGTTGTTTCGTCTAGTACCCAACTACCCTCATTTTTAGGTTTAGGTTCAATAAAAGCATCTCTATCTTCATCCCACTCATAACCTTTACCTGCATAATTTTTTCTAATACTACCTTCAAAACTTGTTTGTACCCAATGTGGCCAACCTGTCATATTAGTTAAAAATTGAATACCTAATTTTTCGTCTTCGGCACTATTAGAATCTAATAAGACTTCATTAGCAACCGTAACTACATCTATTACTTTATTATTTAAACCTATTTTAGCAAATTTAGCCATTGTAAGTACCACTACCTGTAAATTTAATAATTGTATCAGTTCCGTCAGTTGTAACCGTTGGAGAACCTGTTGTAGTTCCTGAATAAGCAGCAGTTGCTACTTTTAAAATAACAACTCCTGATCCTCCGCCACCACCAGCACCTTGACCTGTGTTAGCAGGACCTGATCCACCGCCACCTCCTCCGAGGTTTGCTGTACCAGCAGTTCCGTCCTGAGGACCATTGTGTCTACCACCTGTTCCTCCTCCTCCAGTTCCACCTGGGCCTTGTGAATTTCCGCCACTAGGACCGTGAATTCCTCCACCGCCACCACCAGCGTATGTTACTGAAGAACCTGTAATATTATTTGCTGTTCCGTTTCCTCCTGGTGCACCTGATGAGTTAGAACCACCACCACTAGTACCAGATTGTGAAGCACCGCCTCCGCCGCCACCAGTTTTATCGTTGGCACCACCGCCACCACTAGAACCTTGTGATGGAGAAACAGATGGACTATTTCCTGAACCACCTGAACCTTGGCTTGGACCTTCTCCGTTACGAGAACCACCGCCACCACCTGATCCACCAGAGTTTCCTGGTTCGGTTTCTCTTCCACCGTAACCACCTCCAGCAGATGTGATTGTTGTAAGACCTGGTGCTGAAATTTCTGAATTTGAACCTGCTTGAGAAGATGAATTACCACCAGGACTTGCTGTTCCACCGCCACCTACCGTAACGGTATATGTTCCTGCTCCTACAGCTAAATTTCCTGTACGATATCCGCCAGCGCCACCGCCTCCGCAACCAGAGTAATTATTGTTTCCACGGTTTCCACCGCCGCCTCCGCCGCCTCCAGCAACAACCAATACTTCAATTGTTGGTATAAGAATTTGCGAAATAACAAATTGTCTTGTGGCAGTATTTAAACCGTCTGTAATTTGAACCGTAAAAGTGAAATCTGCAGCTGCGTCTGATTGAGTACAAGTACCTTCAAAAGTACCATCATTTGTATTAATAGTTATACCTGCTGGTAAAGAACCAGACGAAATACTATATGTTCTATCTGAACCATCAGCGTCAGCAGTAACTATTCTAGTAAAATTAGCTGCTAAAGCTGTTTGACCATTATAGATACTTCCTAAATTTGCGTCAGCAGCAGGTGATGTAAATGTTGGAGCAGAACCAGCAGTAATTAAATCTCCTCCAGTACCAGAAAGACCTGAACCTGTGTTTGTAACTTGAATGTCATAAGGACCATTAGCAGCAGTCATAGTAGCAACCGTTTGAACATCAACACGAGTAGCACTAACAAATGTAACTGAAGCAGATATATATTCTGTTCCGTCATCACCTACAAATTTTGCTGAAGTACCACCTGAGTCAAATCCTTGACCTGTAACTTGAATTGTAAATAAAGTAGAACCATCTGAAGCAAATGCTGTTGGACTAGCAGATGATACAGCAGGTGGAGCGTCAATTGATTTCCAAATAGTACCATTATAATATTCTGCAAGACCTGTTTCAGAATTAAATCTTAAACGACCTTGTTCATTTACTCTTGTTGACGTTGCACCTTCAGGTAAATCTATACCTTTTATACCTGTAAATTCTGTGTCTTTGTTTCTAAAATCTTTATAATTGCTCATAGTTACCTATATTTATATTAGTTTTGTGTTAACTTCCAACCATATGTAGCACCTGTATATACAAGTTGAATAGCTGCGTTATCTTGTGATACCGTCATATCTTCAGCAAGGCCCATAATTTTTAAACTATTTCTACCTATTGTTAAATTATATGTACCAAATGTTCCTGCTAAATCAACTAATGAAACTTGGTCACCGACTTGTGGTGAAGCAGGTAATGTAATTGTCTTAATTGCAGCTGAAGTATCTACAAAGTATCTGTCATTAGCAGCTACCGTAATACTTGATGATGTTGAAGCCCAAGGATTACCACCACCTAAACCAGTCCATTGTGTTCCGTTATAACCTTCCCAAGTTACTAATGATGAGTTATATCTAATACCACCAGTTTTTAAATCTCCGCCTGTAGGTCTTTCAGCAGTTGTACCAGTTGGTGGTACAAAATGTCCTGTACCCATTTGATCTCTTGTTAAGAAACCTCTTACAGCTCTTTCAGTAGGAACAGCTGTATTAGCGTCTCCAGCAAAAGATTCGTCTGTACTAAATTCGTTAATTGTAGCACCTAATTCTGCACCAATAGAACCTAATTGTAATTCACTTAATCCTGAAAGATCAAATGCGTCTGCGTTCAATGTTGCAATACCAGTTGCCTGTTGAATACGGAATAAATCTCCTACTCTAAAGTCACCGTTTTGGTCAGATGATGTAAAGTATACTCTACCACCGTTTGTTTCAGAAACCTCGTCTGATTGATCTGCAGGTTGTGATGGACCACCTGGATAATTTGATGTTGTAACATCACCAGTACCAATATCTAGGAAGTCGTGTCCTGTTAATCGTACATTTGAAAAGTTTGATGTTTGTGAAACAGATGTGTTATCTGCAAAATTATTTCCTGTTGTAACACTTTCTGTTAATCTTACCGTAGCTTGTTTACTTCCTATATCTTCTTCAGTTACAGCAGATACTCTATAATATTTTCCTCCAGTAGGAAAGAAGTTTGCCCCTGGTTTAATAACTCCTGTTGTTCCTAATGTACTATCACTTGAGTCAACAGCAATTAAAGCACCAACTTGTCCTGATTGTGCGTTACCACCTACACCAAATGAAGCACTTAACTTAACTTGGAATGTACTTGAATCTTCTTTTGTAATTGTAACCGTTTCACCTTTTACGAAATTACCTGTTCTATTTTCTATGTGAAGTTTATCTAATGATAAGTTATATCTGAATACATCAGCAGTTGCACCGCCAGCACCTACAATAGAAGCAGTACCACTACCATTTACAGAAAGTGAATCTTGTACATCTGATTCTGTAGCACCACCTACAAACTGAGCAGTATCGTATTCTAACATTTCACCTCTAGTATTAAATGTTACTGCCGTTTCACTTGAATCTGTACCGTCTGCAACAGCACCTTGTTCTCCGTAAGCAGATGAGCAGTTTAGACCTCTAATAAATCCACCACCTTGAGCGTAGTATGATTTATCACAATAATATGTAAAGACAGAAACCATTTCTCCACGCCCTCTATTTAAAGCGTGAACACCGATACCATCAGAGTTAATTTGAGTAAAGTCGTTTCCTAAAATTGATTTGTTACCAGCTGCGTGTAAGTTACCATCAATCTGTATACCAGTTGCACCAGCATTTACAGATGAGCAGTTTTGTACATAAGGTGAGGCAACCGTAATTGATCCTTCTGGATCTAATGAAGTAACTGCAGCCTTACTAGTACCACCAGCACCTGGTGTACCAGTTAAACCTTTCATTGACATTTGTACAAGGTTTGTACTATTGTTCAATAAGAACATATTAGAAGCGTCATTGTTTTCTAATGCTGTGACCGTTACCGTAATATCACTTGAACTACCAAAATTTGCACCTTGGAAAGTTACCGTATCTGAAGCAGCGTATCCATAACCACCGTGATAAATTGTAATTGATGGTGTTGATGAACCATCTGTTGTTACATTTATAACAAGACCATCTCCACTACCAGATGTTGATGTTGGATGAACGTGATTGTAAGTATTTGGAGTACCACCTGTACCACCAGTTATTGAACCAATTGTTTTAACTTGTGTTCCTGTTCCTGATTTAGGTCTAATTTCTGTACCTCTTAAAGATTCACCTTGTACGGTTACACCTGCAGGAATTCTTAAAGGTAAAATTTCTCTATATACACCATTTTTAACATAAACAACATCACCTACTGAAGCAGATAATATATTAAAAGTTAAGTTTGATGAACTACCTAATTGTGAACCATTTACCGTAATATCATCGCCAGCTGTGTGACCTGAACCACCGTTTGTAATCTCAATTGTAGGTGTTGATGATCCATCTGTTGTAACTCTAGCAGTAAATCCTGTTCCTGATCCTGTTGAAGAAGTTTGACTTACACTATAAGTACCAGGAGTACCACCAGTACCTCCTGCAATTGTATCAATATCAACTACATCACCTGAACTTGCCTGTGATAGAGCATAATTAATTGTTTTAAAAGGTCTGTATTGTGTACCATCGTTACTATCACTACCTGAGTTTGCAACGTAATAAACATTTTTACCTTCAGGTGCTGACCATACAGGATCTGTTCCGTCAGATGTTAATACTGAACCAGATACACCAATTGCTAATCTTGCAGCCTGTGTAGCGTCTTGTACAATTAAATCACCTCTTGTATTTAAAACAGCAGAACTATCTCCTTGAGCAATTAATTGCCATACCGTACCGTCTGAACCAGGCGTTACGTTTACCTGTCTGTCTTTAATCATCACATAAGTTGATGAAACGTATCTAACAACTTCACCTATAAAATAAGTACGAGTGTTATCGTAAGAACCTATGTATTTAAATCCTTCAAGGTTTAATGTCCAATAAGATGTATTTGTTGCACCAGTAGCCTGTACTGCTGGATATTGACTTGAATGATTAGCAGTTGCAACATAATTGTTACCACCGTATTGTATCGTGTCTCCAGTTTTGTATGCTGTTCCGTGTGAATATGTACCTAATGCTTTGAATCCTGTTGTTACTACATCCCAATAAGCATTATCTGTTGGTGTTTGACCAGCAGCAGGTGTAGCGTTTACATAAACATATGTGTATCCACCATAAGTTACAACATCACCATCTTGGTAAGTTGTACTTCCACTATAACTATCTTCCCATTGTAAACCTTCAGTAAATACTTGCCAGTTTGAACCAATAGCAAAAGAACCACCTGAAGTATGTTGTAATTTACATCTATATTGATAAGCACCGTTTTTAACAAGGTCGTTTAATTTGTAGAATGTTGAACCAGCCCAATCACCTTTAAAAAATAATCCTTCAGTATGTAGTTGCCATTTTGAGGCAGATAAATCTGTATAAAAGTTTGCTACTGAAGATTGAGATGTATGATTAGCAATAGCAACATATGTGTTACCACCGTATTTTACAATGTCGTCAATTAAATAAGCAGTAGAAACCGCCCAATCGCCACGCCATTTAAATTTAAGTCTACCTAGTTTAAAATCTGCCATATTTAACCTTGTTTATTGTACTATTTATACGCTATAAGTGGTAGAAGCTGATGAATAAGTTGAACTTTCTGCCGTTGTAAAATCATCACTTCCTAATGCCGTTAAACCGTACCCTACATTTTCCCTCTTAATTAAATAACCGTCTGAATCAATAAAGTATGTTGCGTCTCCATCTTCAAAAATGAACTGCTGGTACTTATCAGTCGTATTATTTTTGTCTTTTTTATCTATTTTTCCTACTGCTATTGTAGCACCACTTGATGGTTTTATATTAAAAGTTAAAGTAGGACTTGTATAAGTGTAATCTCTTCCCTCTAATTGTTTTATATTGTTTACAAAAACTTGTAATCTGTCTTTATTTAATGGTATTGGTGCTTCAGTAATTGTATATGCAACCGTTGAACCATCACCTGAAAAATATTCTATTGATTGAAAAGTTGTGTCTTCATCTACATATGCACCACTTGTAGGCAATTGTAAATCTGTAGGTACACCACCTGATACATCAATTATAGTTGCGTCATCTTTATTGACTTTAGTATAATATAATAATCCTTCAGTTGTTCTTCTCAATGCGTGAAAACTCTCTTTACTTTGTTGCGATTCTGGTGCTACAAATCCTGATAAGTATGCCATTAACTAATCTCCAAAATACTAGCATAGACTTCAACATCTGGAGATGAAGAGTCTGCGTTAACTTCAGCAACAATTCTTAAAATATCATTTGGTTCTAAATTTATAGGTTTATCTAAAATTAAAGTATTCTCAACAGGTACTCTTAAAGATTTACCTATATGATAGAAAGTAGAACCACCGTCAGTAGTTACTTTCACATCAACATTTGCCTCGTTAGTTGAACTTTTGTTTGATATGTAAACGGCGTGAATAACAGCATAAGTTGATCCACCTGCTGTATATAAGTTTGCACTAGAATTATCTGTGGTAACCACAGCCATTCCTGCGTTTTTAAATGTGCTTGCCATTTATATAATTATCCTCCAAATACAATAGAGTATGCTAAAGCATCCCCATCCATTGCAACCGTACCTGACTGATTAGGTAATGATATTGTTCTATCAGCAGTAGGTTCTGCAACCGTTAAAGTTGTTTCATAAGCATTTTCAACAGCACCTTCAAAAATTAAATCTGCACCATTTAAAGTAATATCGTTTGTAGTTACGGCACCTGATCCTGTAACTGCTTGTAAAGTTACAGCACCTGCACCACCAACTTCTTTTACAACGCCGCCAGATGTTTTAGTATAAAACTTACCATCTGTTACATTCATTGCCAATTCGCCAGCTTCTAATACACCTGAACCTGGTATTTGACTTGGTGTTTCTGATCTTTTAATTTTTATTACGGTTGACACTAGAATGATCCTCCGTCAACGGTTGTTACCGTTACTGCACCCGAAGAAACCGTAAAGTTGTCTGAACTGAAAGACGCAATACCTTTGTTTGAAGAAGAAGCGTCCTCACCTGTAATTGTTAAAGTGTTGTTAACAGCAGATGTATTAATACCTTCACCTGCTAAAAATTCTAATGCACTACCTATTGTAACCGTACCTTGTGATGATCCTTCATCAGCAAATCTAAAGTCTTCAATTTTAGCACCGTCAATACTACCTGCTAACATAGCATTTGTAACACCTAATGCCTTAACTCTTAATGCGTCTGAACTAACTTCAATAGAACTATCATCAACACCAACATCTAAAGTATTACCTGATTTTGTTAATGCAGCCCCAGCAACAACTTGACCTGCACCAGAAAATTGTGCCACATCTAAAGCAGTTGTACCGAAAGTAGGAGCACCTGTATGTGTAAACACATAACCGTTATCTCCGTTAGCAGTACCTTCTTCTACGAATACAAATGAACCACCTGTTAATTCAGCAGGTTGATCTTCAGGAGTTGCTCTTGTTAATACAAAAGCACTTGAACCATCTCCTACCGTAGTTACAACATAGATACCGTTTTGAGCGGCAGTTGATTGATCTTTAACTAAAATTCTATCATTTGTAGTTGGTGAAACACCATCAATAGATATTGCACCGTTACCTGTTGCTGTTAATGTTGCACCTACACCAGCAGTACCATTTGCATAGTTAGCAGATAAGTTTGCTGTTGTAGCAACTCTACAAGATGGTTTAGTATCTAAACCTTGAGCAACTTGGTCAACATATGCCTTGTTTGCTAATGAGTGTGTAGAAAAACCTGATCTGTCTTCATAACCACTTGGTACCGTAATTGTACCTGTACCGTTAGGTGTAATAGTTAAGTCGCCATTTGAATTTGTTGTTGATATATCGTTACCATCAATTGTAACATTATCAATTGCTAATGAAGTTAAACCAGCAAAACCTGTAACCGTAGCACCTAAATTAACTTGTGTAGATCCTATTGTTACATTTGGATTTGCTATATTAGCATTTGCGATAGCAGCACTACCTGATAAGTTTGCATTTGTTAATGCTGTAGCAGTTACCGTTACCGTATTATCAGTAACCGTTTGTACCATACCACCTGTTCCTGCAAAAGTTAATGTTTCAGCAGTATTGTAAGTGTCTGTACCTGAGTCACCAGCTAAATTAATAAACTGATTAACGGTTGCGAAATCTAAATTACCTGAACCGTCTGTTTTTAAAAATTGACCAGCAGAACCATCGCCATCTGGTAAAACAAATGTTTGAGATGATGTTACTGCATTAGGAGATTTAATACCGATATAATTAGTACCATTATTAGTACCTTCGTTAAATCTTAACTCACCACCAGTTGTGAGAGCGTTTCCTATATTTAATGTGTTGACAGCTAAGTTTGCGTCTACCGTTACTGCCGAATTTCCTGTTAATGTTCCGTCAACGTGATCTAATTTGTCAGAAAAATACTGACCACCGATTACCGTTATGTTATTTGCGTCACCGTTACCATCTACGCCACCTTCTCCTACAAATAATCTATCTCCTAGATTACCTTGTGTACCTGCGCCGTGTGTATATGCTAATTCACCTAATTTAAGTGTACTTGGTGCGGTTGTGCCTGAACTTCTTTTTATTTGTATTATAGTTGCCATAACTTACTAAAAACTTCCGCCGTTAAATGTTAATGATCCAGTAGTGGTAGAGATTTCATTTCTTGTTACAAACTTACCATCACTAGCTCTGTATTGTAATAAAGCACCATCATTTAAATCTGTTGAGTCAACATCACCTAATAGTTTTAAAGAAAGAGAACTATTTTGTAGTGTCTGTCCAGAGGGTAAGGTTACAGATACTTGTTTAGGGCCACTTGAAGTAGGGGCATTAATCTTTGCTGTAATTTCTGACATTAAAACCTCTCTCTTTCTCTATATTTATAATATTTTTAACTTGTTGTTACATTAGGTCTTGTGGATATAATACCCTCAATGACTCTAGTCACCGTACCAGTTGATGTTTGCGTAATTTCTACGTCATAAACGTATCTTTCTGGTGCGTCTAAAGCAGCTGTTTGTGTTGCTGTCAAAGTTAATGATACAACGCCTGTCGTAGCGTCTGAAGCCACAGCAGATGTAATGGTTGTTCTTGTTCTAGTAGAGGCGTATCCTTTTGCCATCTTGGCTTCTGTTGTATATCCAGTCAAGTCAAATGCGTTTCCATTTGCGTCTTTAACCGTAATATCTGAACTAAAGTTTGCGCCTTGATCTATTATTAAATTAGCTATCGCTGCCATTTGTTTCTATCGGTTGTACCTTCTCTTTTTTCATCATTTCTACAATTTTTTTATTGTAAAATTCTGTAAGAACTGCTATTTTTTCCAACTCAATATCGTGTCTGACTTTAGATTGTTCAATTTCTTGTCTGGCTACTATTCTATTTCGTAAACCAACACTAAATTTACTCTCATCATACACTTTTCCATCTATGGTTATTGACATTATATACTCCTTATGTTATAATATATACTATATTTATAACGGAATAAATAAGAGTATGAAACCTTTGATACATTTAAATTACCCTATTAATAAAGACATTTTATTATTAGAATCTGACAAAGCAAGAGAAAATGCGAAACCTTGGGAAGGTGGACCTAACTTACATATCAGGTGGGTGAAAAAATAATTCCCACAAGCCTTCCACAGAAAAGGCTTTGATCATACATCCAGAATTGGTCTCTGGAG
>MDSV01234829.1_pt1 | contig 11884 bp, 11 predicted proteins | sample 810851 | NCBI WGS metagenome assembly MDSV01 (sample SAMN05326640, study PRJNA326480) | marine metagenome | isolation source: seawater | place: Atlantic Ocean: North East | collected 2012 | reverse complement strand
TAGGAATCTTTCCATGATCTATTTCTCCTGTAATGACTGATCAAAGTCGTAATTTAATACTTTTAATTATACACTTAATAACTATTTTGTCAAGTGTTTAATAAGAGAAACCCCCAAAAGATTTGGGGGCTTCAAAGTGTTTAGAGTGGGAGGGTTCTAAACACCAGGGGGAGTATGCTTAAACATTAGAATGTCTATGCATACAAGTTGACTCAGCCAATGTCTTCCAATTATCGAAATCCATTTTTGCCAAGTCAGCAATTTTAAGTACCATTCTTAAACTAAGTTCCCTAAGTCTAGCACTTTTTAACACCATAAAGTCTATAATTTCTTTCTCAAACTCTTTTGAGAAGCCATATTCTTTAAGCATTCCGTCTCTAACAATTTGGTTAATCCTTAAAAACTTATCACTAGTAGAATCCATACCTAAATCAATATAGTGACATCTTGACATAAGTGCCTCTAAGTGATCTTGTATTTTCTTACTTCTAACATTTTCAAAGTTTACATTAGTAATAAAGATTACACCACCTTTAAATTCAAACCTATCAGGAATTCCTTCCCTTCTAAGTGCTTGTGATTCTGCTTTCCAACTGATTGTTCTTTTCTTACCAGAGTCTAAAACAGCCTTTAGCATATTCAAACATACTTCATCAAATAAGATACTATCACAGTCATCAAATACTAGAATATCACCTGCATTAGCATTATTAAATAGTGTTTGGTAAAGTCCTATTGGTGTCATTGAACCTTTAACTATTTCTGTTTTAACCTTGCCACCAAGTTTTGCCATTGCATCATACTCTTCAAGTATAGTTTCAACACCATAACTTTTACCAACTCCTGGAGGGCCACTTACAATAAGACCTCTAACAGTACCATTTGCAACTGCGTCAGTCATTTGATCTAATACCTCAAACCTTGCTTTGATTCTATCCATTGCTTGTTGGGTAGTTTCTTTCTTTTTAGGTTTAGTTTTTACTGGCATAAGTGCTTGATAGTCTTCTTTGCTAGAGGGTTCAACATTAAGAGGAGAATCAACTAAAATTCTTACTCTTTTAGATGTTGGTCCCATTAATGCAGAGCCATCAACTGTTACAAATGCACCTTTCTTACCAAAAGTTAGAGGTTTGATTAGTGGAAAAATCGCGTCTTTAATAGGTGCGTTGCGATAGGTACCTTTTTTAATTTTAACAAAAGTTTTCATATAATGCCTCCCACGGCTTTATTTAAAATATACATTTATTATAACACTTTTCTGAGTCTTGTCAACCCCTTTTTATACATATTTTGCAAATTAATATTATTTTGCTCTATTTTTGTATAGTTTTTATTATAATAGTTCTCTATATTATACTGACCTTTGCTAACAATGTCAACTATTTTTTGTATCTTATTTTCATAACTTAATTCGTCGTAGTCCTTTCCAAGTAAATCATCAAATGTATGAAATCCTAATTCTTTTAAATACATTAAATGCCCAGGTGTAGTTAAAGGAATAGGTATTTGGCCTGCTAGGTACGGTTTAATTGTTTTTTCTGTACATACTTGTTTGTCTATCTCTGATTCTGTATATATGTGTGCATAAGTATTATTAAATGCAGAATGATTGACCGAGAATGTATCAAAATTTAATTCTTTATCATCTAAAGATTTAACTATAGAATCAAATTCATATTTAAAAGGCAATGCATTTATATAATCCTCATATCCTTCTATATCTTTTAATTTAGTATTTGCTTCTTCTAAGAAAGATTTGTCGCCAACACTTTGAGAAAACAATATATCATCTAATAAATTATTTTTCCATAGTTCTAAACCTAAATGTATTCTAAAATATTTTGGGAAGTGGTTTAAAGAACTGAATCCATAATCTCTTTTTTGTGTATTCTCTATAGATTCATATTTAAATTCATTAAAATATACTAATCCTACTTCAACTACATTATCTGAATGTCTTTTAGTATCATATCCTATTGTTTGTATAATAAAAAATATATTACTTTTAGTTTTTAAGTAATCTATAAAGTCACTATATTGTTCTGTGCCTTCCATATTAGGCCAAGTATCTGTATTTCCCAATACAAAACTTTTTACACCTTGATCAATAAAATATTCTATACGTTTTTTAATAGTAGGAAATAATAAACTTGATACTCCTAAATTTATAGAAGTATCTAAATTACAATCACAAGTTAAAAGTAAATCTTCAGCGACATGATCTAATACTGATGCTTCTATATATTCATCAGGAATATTAGTATTGTTTAACATTAAATTCTTCTAATTATAATAACACCATATTGGTCCATTACAACTTCCTCACATCCTATACTATCTATTACTTCATTTACTAATTCAATCATTCGCTGACTGTTCCCACAAACGATAGTAAGAGGTACTTGATCTTGATTGAGGAGTATGAAGTTTTCAACTTTAAGATCTACTTCGTGGTGTCTGACACCATGTAAATCTAGTTTCATTATTCAATAACTATATCTTCCATACCTGCTGTTCGCAGTCTGGTAATGTGTCCTATTTGCCATTGCTTTGTATCTAGGCCTTTCATTACACCTAAATACTTATTCCTTAATAAACTGAATTGGTTCGTTAGGTGTGTTAGGTCTATTACTGATTGTTCACCATCAACAAACTTGTCAGCATCTCTACTACTCAATGTTCTGTTATAGGATTCTAAATACTTTCTAAAAACAATAGAACGTTCTTTGCGAAGTTCTATGTTTAAATGTTCGAGAATTGCTTCAATCTCTTGTAGTTGATTGAAGCGAAACTCTGTAAGACCAGGGAGGGAGGCACTGGCTTTTTCCAGGCTCCCTTTAATTTTAACTTCCCATCTTGCTTCATTCAATTCTTTTTCGTAATACTCGATTGCCGGAACTATATTACCTAAATCTTGAACAATGTTATTATAATGGGTAGCCATTTAATTAATCCCAATCCTCATCTTCATCATCTTCCAACCCAATGTCAAAGTGGCTGATTAATGCGGCTTTCATTATAGAATCAAATTCGTTAGCATTATGTTCTGCTTCTGAAATATCTACATGATCTTCAAAAGTTCTAACTAATTCCTCTGCTACATGAAGCCTTTCTTTTGCAGGGATAAAGGATTTAATACTATCCCATGCATCTAATAGTAGTGCTACTTCAGGACTCATCTGTGTAATCCTCCATGTTTGGTTCTAGTTCATTAGGGTCAATATCTTCTGGAACATCTTCTAATGCTACAGGATTCTGATCCCATTCATCTAAAATTACTTGAAGTTTCTCATTAGTCCAGCCTTTCCTGAACTCTTTAATTTCCTCACCAGTAACTGGAGAAACATAAGAAAGTTTATTACCTACTTTAGTAAGTATTTCTTTTGCTTCTAACATTTCTACCATACCACTATAAGGGTCCATTCCTGTTTCATATGGAATCTTTATTTGTACACCTTCAAAAGGTTTACTATATCTAGACTTCATTACTTTACAGGCGGCTCTTATACCTTGTACTGTAGAAACTTTGTTTCCTGCTTCGTCCTCTTTTAGTTTAAGTTTCTTAATTGCTACAACTATACTACTTGCATATATAAAACCTTGTCCACCTGATATTTTATCATCAGGATCAAACATGTCTTGTGATGCATAAGTGTGGTTAGTTGCTACAATACCTATTGGAAAGGGTGCTATTTGGTTAACTGTGTTTCTAACTAAAGACGCCAATGCCTTAGGTTTTCTACCCATATCACCTTTCATATCACCTTTTTCAAATTGTGTTACATCAGTTGGTGTTAATAACATTCCTAAACTATCTATAACAAATAATAACTTGGGCATGTCATCATATTCCATGTCGCCATAATTTGCTTTATAGTCTTTCATAAATTCAGATATTGCTTTTGCAACATCATCTATCATGCTTACACTAATTTTTAATAGTTTTTCTGGTGATGTATCAACATCTAATGCTTGTAACCATTGTTCGTCTAATGCGTTTTCAGAGTCAAATAATACTACTTGACATCCTTTGTCTTGTGCATTTTTTACAATGTTACCTGAACATATGAATGATTTACCAGAACCTGATTCACCTGCAAATACACTTACTTTACCTAGTGGAATACCTCCATTGAAGTCTCCGCTAATAAGATAATCAAGTGTTTTGTTACCAGTGCTGACCCAATCCCTAGGGTCATGGAATCCAGCACTAATACCTGATATGCTTTTGGTTAAACCTGTTCTGAACTTTGTTAAGTCAAATGGTTTCTGCATGATTTCTCCTTAAGTAGATTGTCTGTTTCTAATCATATTAAGAATGTCATCTGCTGACTTCTTACCTGCATCACCTTCTGCTGGAGCACTTGCTACTGGTTCAGCCGCTGGTGCTGGTGCAGTTTCTACCGCTGGAGCAGTTGTTTCTGCTACTGCTGGTGCTGGTGCCGTTACAGGTGCCACACTCTCTGTTGCAGTTGCTTGTACCGTTTGAGCTGGTGCCACTGTTGATTGTGTGCTTGTTCCACCAACATCAAGTCCATAGGGTTTGTAAAACTGCCCCCATTTTGCAGGATCATATAATTCACCGTCAACACTCGCCGCAAACATTTCTGAAATTGCTTGTACGCCTTCAGCAGTTGGTTTCGCTGGGAGGAAGTCATTTAAATTATATAAGCCATGTGTATCAACTGCTGATAATTGCTCTTCAGTTAATGCACTTTCTTTTCTTACCCACTTACTTGTTGAGTAATCTGCATATTGACCTTTTGTTGTTTTGAACAAACGGAAGTCTGTACCATTGACGTAATCTGTTGGTAAATTTTCCATATCAGGGTCCATTAATGCACCTTTGATAATGTTAAAAATTTGTGGACCAATTACAAAACGTCTAATTGGATTTTCTGGAGAAGTTTCATTTAGAGGATTCTCATTAACAAATCCTTGGAAAATATAACTTCTTTTTTTCCAGTATTTTCTGCCCATATCTTCTAATGAAGGATCTTTAAACCAAGGACGTACCTCAGTTAAAATAGGACAGTTCTCATTCCACATTTCCATACAAGGAACTTGTACAGTAACTGGTCTTGCGTCTCCGCCAACCACTCCTGGAAATGTTAGTCTGATCATTTGTCGTTCTACCCAAAAGAACGTGTTATTTGGATCACTGTCAGGCAAAAACCTCATCACTGCTGATGTGCCTTCGTCTATGTTCCAAAATGGGTATATTGCGTTATCGCCTTGAGCCTTTTGATTACTACCTGGTTTTGATTCCATTGCTTGTAGTTTAGCTCTGATTTCTTGTAAAGATGCCATGTTTTTCTCCTGTTATGCCATGTTTCGCTGTATCTTCTGTATTTAGGATACAACTGTTTTTTTATTATAATGCCTCGATGTAAATAAGTCAAGTACTTTTTTACAACTATTGGAAAATAAATTACTTTATCCTTCCAACATATTTATTTATCTTTATAACGTATTATAATATGATAAACTGGTCTAAAAATGCTTCATATGACTCTGTTGCAGTCATTGGAGCACCTTGTGATTGTACATTGTGCTGACCAGCACTTAGCAGACTACTTTTAATTGCGCCATACTCGAATTGGCTAAGTTGTCCACCAGCATTAAGTTTACTACTAATGCTATGTAAATAGTTTCCAAGTTTTTCGTCTTTTGCACTAAACCCTAATTTGCTTACTTGATGTCCAAGTTTAGCATGAGGAGTATCAAATTCCATTAACTCGTCTTCTTTTAATTGTTCTTTAACATTTTCAAATGTTTCTTTTGCTATTGCATTTGTTATGTAACCTTCAAAAGCATGTCTTTTACTTGCCATAACTTTTAAATTATCTAATACGTTAGCAACTTTGTCATCAAAATGTGTTTCTGTAAATTTACTTTCTAAGTCTAAATCGTCTTGTAGCATTTCTACATTGTTATAATTTGTAACTGTTTCTACTGCATTTGCATATGACTTAACACCACTTAATCTTTTTAAGTTTGTTCTAATATCATTTATGTTTTCTATTGCTAGTGCAACAAATTCTTCATTAGTTTCGTTGACCAACTTGGCCTTTCTTACATAACTAACAAATTCTTTAAGTTTACCATAGTCTCTTGACATTTCAGTAATTGCTTCGCCTATTGTGTCAAAAGTTTCTCCGCCATTATGTAAATGTCTTGCCATTGCTCTAGCGGCCTGCAGATTGTTTTCTGCCATTTTAAATTTCTCTTCACCACGTTGTATTAATATACTATGTATATTTCTGCTTCTAGCACCACGTATTTCTTCGTTAACGTCTTTATTGTGTCTTACAATAATTTTAACACTATCTGCTAATGGTTGATAACTGGATTTTCTACTACCAGTCATTTTACCTAAACTTGCTTCTGTTATCATGTCTAATGTTACATCAGATAAATTTACAGATTCAAAGCCTGACCCTAATCCGCCAGGTTCCATTCCAGGTTGTATTTTGTCGTCATCAGGTCTATGCATTACATCTGAACTTTTAACATCACTTAAATCTACTCTATTTCCTAATGCGTCTGGTATTCCTAATTCTTTAGCACGGATAATTGTGGCACTTATAGCCGCCTTAACCGATGCTTTACTTCCTAATTGCTCTACTGTTTTACCCCATGCTATGTCAAATAATTTTTCACCAGCACGACCAAATTGTTTTACTATCTCTTGTCTACCGGGATTTACTTTCATATACTCTGATCTAGGAGGTCTAGGTCTCATTTTGCTGTAGTCAGCCTCTTCAACATCATTTTCGTATGCTTTAGTACCACCAAAGTATCCATCGTCTACACCATCTCCGTCACATGTCTTACATGATGTTCCGTCATCAGCAACACCTTTTTCACAATCCATACAATCCTCACCTTCTGGTTCTGGATCTTTAGTGTTTTCTTCTAGTCCTGATAAACGTCTTATTAAGTTAAGTTCTTCCATAACATCAGCCATGTCCGTCTCCGCATTTCTTTTTATGTCTACTTTCTCGCCTTTAGGCTTAATTTTTTTGTCAAATATTTTATAATCAAAACTCATTAAATAGTCTTGTGCAAGATCTTTTAGCATTTCTCTAATAGGACTTTCACTTAAATCATTAGATGTTGCTAATAAGAGTGCTTTCTCTTTAACATCTAATCTGGCAAGTAAGTTAGGTTCTGCTACGGCAAATCTAGTTGCTTCTTTAGGATTAATAACCTGATTACCTTCTTTATCAAAACTTCTAACCTCAAAACCAAATCCCTTTAGAACATTAAAAGTTTTTTCTGCTACTGTTTCTATATTAATTGACATAATACTATTTATCTAAATTAAATTTTTCAATGTAATTGTTTATATCCTGATACAAGTAGTCGTGTTTGTATTGCTTTATATATAAGTTAGCATTGTGTACTAATGTACCTTTCATTTCATAAACTATATTTTTCCAGTCCTCATGTGTCCAATTGGACATTTCTTTATATAATTCGCAAATTGCTTTTAAACGTTCTTCATTATCTATAATGTTATCGTATTCTTCTGACCACCATTTATCAAATGTTTTATATCCTTTTTCCTTTAATACTTTTAAACTACCAGGAGTAGCAACATACACAAAAGGCTGTAAATATCTTATAGGAATACTAACTTTTTCTGTATGTATGACTGGCCCATATTCTTCGTATCTTGTTTCTGTAACAAAATCTACATAAGTTAAATTTGAGGGTCTGCTGTTTTTCTCTGAAAAATGTAAAGCATCTATTTCTGATCCTAATAAATCTGTATTGTAAGGTAATATGTCTAAGAAAGAATATTCTTCATTTGTAAATTTTTGTACTTTTTTATTAGTGCAGGCAAAGGTATGGTAGTTATTTTCTAATAAACTATTATTAAAAGCATATTCAAATAATTGTAATCTATGTCTTCTTGGTTTACGATTTAAACATAATATTTTAAATTTTCTATTTGTTAATTGTTCTATTTCCTCTACTTTTTGTTCTATATAGTCATTGTCAAGAGGAGGTTGCATAAAAAAGAAATAATTAAAAGGTATATAATCTATACCATCTATATTATTAATTTTTTCATATGGACCAATAATACATAATCTATCTTTTTGTAAATTATATTTGTTTATAGTATTAAAAATTATATTAAAATAAATTTTATCGTTAGATTGTAAACCATTTATACTAGGTAGAATATCACACCACGAGGATTCTATAAGTATTTTAATTTTACTATCATTAATGATATGTTGGGGTATGGTAAAATAAAATTTGTCGTTTACAATATTTTGTATTAAAAGTTCTAAATTAAATTCTATTGTGTAAACATTATCTTTTGCTTTTTTAAAAAGGTCTTTTCTATTAGGATAGTTTTGTGTTTCAAGTAGATTACTAAATTCTGTACTATGGAACGAATTAAAATGTACATCTGCTCCTTTTTGTATGGATTTTAAAACATCTGTTTGAGAATATCCGTTAGGTACATTTATGTTATTACCTTTAAACTTGAACGAGGACATTAGATCAAGGGCATTGGTTGGTCCCAGTCGTCTGCGTCGTCATCATTAAAGTCGTCCCAACCTAAACCACTGTTAACGGCATTGTACACTTCATCTTCAAATGTACTAATAAAGTCTATCATTCTTAATCCTAATACTAGACTCATAACTAAATCGTCTGATTGTCCTGGTTTTGCTCTAAATGTATTAGAGGTGGATACAAAGTTTTTTAGTTCGCTCATTAACATTTTACTTCTTAAACTAATTTTATCATGTTCTACTAAACGTTTCAAATTTAAACAGGATTCTATTTTAGTTTTATGTGTTGTATAATATCCTCTGCGACCTTTCTTTCCTTGTACCTTTTTAGGTTCATGTAACATTTCTCCAGGGAAGTTCTCTTCTCCAGTATCTCTAATAACCACTAATGCGGCCTCACCAATAGCATTGTTTTCAACACTCCAGTAAATCTGCGGTGCTCCTTGGTCTTTTATGTACTGCATGATCTCCATACAAACTTTTATTTGCCCTTCAATGGGCGTTTTATTGTGGCACCACTCTGCTACTTGTACCATACTTGGAAGTTCTAGAACCTGTATGGCGGCGTTATCTCCCCCTGTTCCTGTACTTGGGTCCAAAGATAGTACATATATGCCTTCTGGTGTTGGATGTTTATACCATCTTGTTTGTCCACTTTTAAGTATTGGGTCCTTACCGTTCATGTCAAGTAGTTTTAAAGGATCAATTAATGTTTCATCATAAATAACAAATTCACATTCGTGTTCTCGTTTAAAACGTTCTTCACCTATTCTTCCTCTTTCTTCTGTTGCCCATGTAGGATCTCTGTCAGGATGTTGTTCCCACGTTGCTAACATAGGTTTGAATCCATTTACACCAACTTCTTGTTCGTTACCATGTTCATCAAACAATTTATTTGCTTGATTCCATATCATAGCAAAAGTATCTTCATCACTATTAGGTGTACTTGTAATAATACATTTACCTCCTGTTGCTAGTGTAGGAGATAGAGAAGTCCAAAATTCACTTGCAATACGTTGAGGTACAAATGCAAACTCATCTAAATAAACTAATGTTAGTGACATACCCCTACCAGTATTTTCGGTAGTTGTACTTGCTACAATTCTGCTACCGTTATCAAAACTCATACTACCTTTATTGTATTCTGTAACACCCGCTCTAATATGATCTGGAACACTTTCATATGCATACCTAATACGTTGCATAATTTCCTGAGCACCTGCTTGTTTGTGGGCCGCAACTAATATTGTACTGTCAGGCTTAAACATAGCATACCAAAGTAAATAACCTGCCGCTACAGTAGTTTTACCCATCTGTCTGCCCAGCATGTTAATACTATATCTAAAGTTGTTATAATTTTCTATTAGATCTAACTGATAGGAAAAGGGATCAAAAGATATTCCACCTTTTGTAGGATGTTGTATTTTTACATGATTTACCATAAAGTACAGAGGTCCGTCTATGGGATCTGCACATTTTTTAAAATCTTCTATTGTATCTGGGGTATAGGCTGTTTTACTATAACCTTGCTTTACCAGACTGGTATCTGCTGTTCCTTTTGCCATATTACTATTTATACAGTAATTATGCTTGGATTTGGTTTTTTATGTAGATTATATTTTACCATCCAGTCGTATAGATGTTGTCCTATTGCTTTATGTCCTGTTGCATCAGGGTGTACTGTATATTCTTCTATAGAGTGTTTTTCAGATATAGTTTTTCCAGAAAAAGCACTTAAAGGAATTACTCTTTTGTCTTTGATTAAATTTTTTAACGATCTATCAATAAAAACTTTTTCTGGGGCATCATCTGATACAGCGGCAGAATATATTAAAAAAGGAATGTTTCTTTTAATTAAAAAGTTTCTTATTAGGGAAAGATTTTTATACATATAATCTATATGATCTATATAATTTGTAAATCTTGTAAGCAACCATTGTGTTGCAAATTCTTTTACTCTTTTAACATCATCAGGGTCAATATGTTCTTCAGGTACTCTAGTATATAAGGGTTCTTGTATATCAATAAAATCATTACTTTTTCTTACATATTGTATAATATATCCAAAGCCTCCTGTTTCGTTAGTTAAAACATCAGTTCCTTTTGCCATTACTACAGGAATTATATCTTTATTTTTAAAAATACCTTCTCTTGCCTTAACTGTTCCTATACTTCTATATGTAATGTATGATAATTCTGCAATTACAAATAAGTTGTCAAAGGATTTAAATTTGTTATAGTATTGGTTGCAAAAATTTTGTATATCAATTACTTGCATGTCGCAAGGTTTAGCAACTAAGGAATGATTCCATACGTTACTACAATTAGTTAAATTTGCAAATTCATCTACCCAAGAATAGGAAGATGGTATTTTGAAGATTGCTCTTTCGTGACCTTTGCCCCAACCGGAGGCATAACTGTTTCCGTCTACATATAGATCGGTGAGCATGAATTTATGAAAGTCGTTTGGCTAGTTTATCTTTGATATAGTTTACTAAAACTTCTTTATCTGTTGAGTATGAAGCATCTGCATCACTAGTTCCACATGGTGCTTCTTCATCACTATCAGGTTCTACTACTTGTACTTCAGGTTCGTCATTTGCTTCTGGCTCATCATGTGCTTCTGGCTCATCATGTGCTTCTGGTTCGCTATCACCTTTAGGTAATGTAATTCCAGCAAGTTGCAATACTTTATGTAGTTCGTCCATGCTGTCTGCATTTGCACTAACTGTTACTGTTGCATCACCGTCTTTTTTAGTTTTAGTGTAAGTAACTCTTTCGTCTGATTCTTCAGAAACTGTGCTACCATATGAATCGCTCATTGCTTCTGAAAGTCCTGCTAGTTTTTTAAGTTCGTCTAACTCTAAGGATTCTAATTCTATGCTTTCGCCTAATTCGTCAGCATCAATAACTTCCATTTTTCCATCATCAGTTTGAACTGTTACTTTACCTGGTTCCATACCATCTGTTTGTATAATTCTGACTTTACCTAATGTAGGATGGTTTTTAAAACCATCATTATTTGCTTCAGGTTCTGCTTGAGGTTCTGCTTGAGGTTCTGCTTGTTGTTCTGGTTCATCTTCTCTATCAAATCTATCAGCATGTCTGTCTAAACTTTGTACTGCATCTGTTCCAGTTAAACTATCTAAAACAGGCTTAATAAACTTATAAAATGCCTCTCCGTATTGAGGGGATAAACCCTGACCATCTTGCATTTTTGCAATAGCCATCATGACCATCTGTCCTTGTTTTGAACCACCTGCCATTTTATCTATAGCATTTCTGCTAATATCTTCTTCTACAGATTCAACTTTACCTTGTGCAATAGCATCTGGTCCTGGTAC
>MDSV01202677.1_pt1 | contig 11884 bp, 9 predicted proteins | sample 810851 | NCBI WGS metagenome assembly MDSV01 (sample SAMN05326640, study PRJNA326480) | marine metagenome | isolation source: seawater | place: Atlantic Ocean: North East | collected 2012 | reverse complement strand
GGAAGAGAGCGATAGTCCTGCAGCAGAGAGCGATAGTTCTGCAGCAGAGAGCGATAGTCCTGCAGCAGAGAGCGATAGTCCTGCAGCAGAGAGCGATAGTTCTGCGTTAACTTATAGTAGTTCTGTAGAAATCAATAATGAAGAATTAGATAACGCAAGTATCTCCTCTGAAAAAAATATAAATATAATTAATCAAGATGAAAAAACAGAAGATTTTGACGACCCGTTATTAATAAAAAATAAAAATGATGAAGTTTCTGCAAATCAGATAAATTTAGATAATGAAGCTATTATATATTCAGATGAAAATAGATTGTCAAAATTGGAAACCTCAAATTCTAGGTTATCAATTTTTGCTGCTGATGATAGTTGGGTTCAAGTTTATAATGAAGAAGGAGAAATCTTTTTTTCAGGATTAGTGCGAAAAGGGAAGCATCTTAGAATACCAGATAGAAAAGATTTACTTTTATCCGCAGGAAATGCTGGCTCTCTTAAGATTTCAATTGATGGCAAATTGGTGCCATTTTCTTGGTTAAAAGGAGAAATAGTTCAAAATTATTCTCTTGATTTAGAGGGTTTTCAATAATAAAAATTAGAAAAAATAGGGTTTTTAATGTCGTATAACAATTATATTAAAATCAAAAGGAGACCTACGAGAGAAATTAAAGTAGGTAACGTTTCTGTCGGAGGAGGCAATCCCATTTCTGTACAGTCAATGACGAATACTCTTACAACAGACATAAAATCTACAGTTGAGCAAATTAATAATTTGGTATCATTAGGTGTTGATATTGTAAGGGTCTCCTGTCCAGATAAAGAATCAAGTAAAGCAATAGGTAAAATAATAAAAGAAGTAGATGTTCCCATAGTTGCAGATGTTCATTTTCATTATATGCGAGGCATCGAGGCAATTGTCTCTGGTGCTTCTTGTTTAAGAATTAATCCAGGAAATATAGGTTCAAAAATTAAATTAAATGAGCTTGTTAAAGTTGCCAAGGATAATGATATATCTATGAGAATTGGAGTAAATGCCGGTTCACTTGAAAAAAAATATCTTGAAAAATATGGGGAACCTTGTTCTGAGGCGATGGTAGAAAGTGCTTTAGAGACATCAAAATATCTTGAAGATCTGGATTATTTCCAGTTTAAAATTAGTGTAAAAGCTTCCAACATTTTTTTAGCTATGGATTCTTATCAAAAATTATCCATGTCTACAAATGTCCCTTTACATCTAGGGATTACTGAAGCTGGGAGTTTCGTGCCTGGAACTGTAAAATCATCAATTGGTATCGCTAGTCTTTTAATGAATGGTATTGGAGATACAATTAGAGTATCTTTATCTTCTGATCCTAGTGAAGAAGTTAAAGTTGGGTTTGAGATACTTAAATCACTTGGGTTAAGAAATAGAGGTGTGACTATAATTTCTTGTCCATCTTGTGCAAGACAAGGTTTTCCTGTTATTGAGACAGTTGCTAAATTAGAAGAAAGATTGTCTCACATAACTACGCCGATAACGCTCTCAATTATTGGTTGTGTAGTAAATGGTCCTGGTGAGGCAAAAAAAACAGAAATTGGTTTAACTGGTGGTAATTCTAGCCATATGGTCTATATTAACGGCATTACAGATCATAAAATATCTGATGAAAAACTTTTAGATCATCTTGTTGAGCTGGTTGAGTTAAAAGTAAAAGAAATAAATAAATCTCCAGTGCTTTCATGATATCATGTGCTATTAATTGTTCTAATTGTTCTAATTATTTTAATAGGAAAATAAAATGTCGCTTAAACTAATTAGAGGAACTCGTGATATCTTTGGAGAAGAAAATAATCATTTCAACTACATAATTGAACTATCTAGAAAAATATCGAAAAGATATATGTATGAAGAGATTAATACCCCGATAGTTGAGTTTACTGAAGTCTATGAGAGAACTCTTGGTGAGTTAAGTGATGTGGTTTCTAAAGAAATGTACACTTTTAAAGATAGAAGCGGAAATAGCTTAACTTTAAGACCTGAGGGAACAGCTGGTATTGCTAGGGCATATGTAACTGGAAAACTTAAAGATAAGTTGCCTATTAGATTTTTTTATCAAGGGCCAATGTTTAGGTATGAAAGACCTCAAAAAGGCAGATATAGGCAATTTAATCAAATCGGAGTCGAATTTTTAGGTGTTAGGGACCATACAGCTGACGTTGAAGTTATAGCTCTTGGGCACCATATATTAAAAGAGTTAAAACTTGAAAAAAAAGTTAAATTAAATATTAATAGCCTTGGAGATATTGAAAGTAGAGAAGTTTACAAAGAAAATTTAATTCAATATCTTTCAAAATATAAAAATGATTTGTCGAATGAAAGTCAGGAAAGATTTCATAGAAATCCTTTAAGAATTCTTGACACAAAAGATCAAAATGATAAAAAAATACTTGAAAATGCCCCAATATTTTCTGATTTTTTGAATACCGCCTCAAAAGAATTTTTTTATAAGACATGCAGTGGCTTAGATACATTAGGTGTGCCTTTTGAGTTAAATCCAAAACTAGTCAGAGGATTTGATTATTATTCGCACACAGCTTTTGAATTTATAACTAACGAACTTGGGTCGCAGAATGCAGTAATCGCTGGAGGCAGATATGATGGATTAATTAATTTAATGGGTGGAGATTCCACGACTGGGGTAGGATGGGCAGGTGGGCTTGAAAGACTTTCTTTATTAGCACCTAAAGTTGAAAGATTGGAAAGACCTATAGCGCTTCTCTCAATATCTAGCAATTCAATCGAAGTTACCAATAAATTAGCTTCAGATTTAAGATATCAAGGCCTTATTGTCTCAGTATTTTCAGGAGTGAATCTTTCGAAGGGTATAAAAAAGGCTAACAAGATTAAATCCAAATTTGTGATAATAATTGGTGATTATGAAATAGAAAATAATATATTTCCAATAAAAAATTTAGATAACAGTGAACAGAAAAAAATTAAATATGAGAATATTGGTTTTTTTCTGAAAGATATGAAAAATGATTAGTCAAAAAAAAATCAGTGAAATTCTATTAAAATTTTCTACATTACAGCAGAGAATCAATGAGGAAAAAGATAGTGATAAGTACGTATCGATGTCAAAGGAATTTTCAGAATTTGCACCTATAGCTGATATAGCAACAAAATTACATGAATTGAATGCTGAGTATGATGGTTTATTAGAAATAGTTTCTGAAGGTAATGATGAAGCTGATAAGGAATTCAAAAATTTAGCAGAGCAAGAGAAACAACTAATAAAAGAAAAAATATCTAAGCATCAATCTGAGTTGGAAATTCTATTGTTACCCAAGGATGAGGCTGACTCTAGAAATGTGATATTAGAGGTAAGAGCTGGAACTGGGGGAGACGAGGCAGCAATGTTTGGTTACGATTTATTTAGAATGTACCAAAGGTATGCTGATATAAACTCTTGGAAATTTGAAGTAATGAGTTTTTCTGAAAATAATATTGGTGGTTTGAAAGAAGCCTCTGCAAGTATCTCAGGAAAAAATGTTTTTTCAAAATTAAAATTTGAATCGGGCGTACATAGAGTGCAAAGAGTTCCTGTTACTGAATCAAGTGGGAGAATTCATACTTCAGCTGCTACTGTTGCTGTCCTTCCTGAGGCTGAAGATGTAGATGTCAATATTGAAGACAAGGATATTAGAGTTGATGTTTATAGAGCCTCTGGACCTGGAGGGCAGTCAGTTAACACCACAGATAGTGCTGTAAGAATTACTCATATTCCATCTGGTATAGTAGTGACACAACAAGATGAAAAATCTCAGCATAAAAATAGAGCTAAGGCTCTAAAAATACTGAGGGCTAGACTTTTTGAGGCGGAAAGATTTAAGATTAATTCAGAGAGAGCTGAAGCAAGAAAACTTCAGGTAGGTTCAGGGGATAGATCAGAAAGAATTAGAACATATAATTTTCCACAGAACAGGCTCACAGATCACAGGTTTAATCTAACCATTCATAAATTAGATAGAATATTAACAGGTGAGCTACTAGGCGATGTGATTGAAGAGTTAATATCACTTGATCAAACTGAGAGACTTAAAAGTGCTTCTTAAGGGAGATAATGATTCTATTAATAATCTAATAAACATAGGTATGAATAAACTAAGTATGTCACAGATTGTTAATCCTAGAAGGGATGCTAGAATTCTTATGTCTTCAGCCTTAAGGAAAGATATTGGATACCTAATTTCCAATCCCGAATTAATAGTCAATTTAAATAAAAAAAAAATATTTTTGCAATATATTGAAAGAAGAGCAAATAGAGAGCCTGTTTCTAAAATAATTGGTTTTAAACCCTTTTGGAAGGAAAATTTTTTAGTAACTCAAGATGTGCTAGATCCAAGGCCAGATAGCGAAATAGTGATTGAATCAGTGCTAAAGCACTCAAAACAAATAAGTAAAAAATTCGATATACTTGATATTGGTACAGGGAGTGGGGCATTGATTTTATCACTATTAAATGAATTTCCATTATCCAAAGGATTAGGTACAGATAAGTCAATTAAAGCTATTGAAGTAGCAAAAATGAATTCAGAAAAACTAAATCTCCAAGATAGGTGTAAATTTCTGGTAATGGATTGGTGTAAAGGCCTAAATCATAAGTTTGACATCATTATTTCTAATCCCCCTTATATTCCCTCAAGGGAAATTAAATTTTTAGAACCTGAGGTTAAGTTTTTTGATCCTAAAATAGCGTTGGATGGGGGGACTGATGGTCTGGTGAAAATAGATGAAATTTTGCTTTCTATGCCATATTTACTCAAGAAATCCGGTTTAGCAGTCTTAGAAATTGGATATAATCAATTAAATGAGGTAAAGGAAAAAATTTTGTCAAATGGTTTGAAAATAATTGAAATATTTAGGGACTTATCAGGTATTGACCGTTGCATAGTTGTCTCTCTTGTAGGAAAATAGAAAAAAGTTGTTGGCATCTAGTTAAACTCATACTACTGTCAATAATGAGTTTAGTGATAATTTTTGAATTTTGATTTTTATTGCTATCTCTTATTTTATAATAAACTAGAAATTAACTTATTGCCTGTTGGAATTTCCTCAGGCTAGATATGTATTCATCTGAAGAATAATGAGACACAGTAATACCAGACGTTCAAAGTCTAACCGCTCTAATGGGAAAAGACCTTATAATAACGGACCAAACCGTAATTATGAGAGTAATGGTGCTGGAGCAAAACTAAGAGGCACTGCCTCACAAGTTTTTGATAAATATATTGCTTTAGCTAGAGATGCTTCATCCGGTGGAGATAGAATTTCAGCAGAAAATTTTTTTCAGCACGCAGAACACTATCACAGGATCCAAAATTTATTGACATCAGAGAAAAAAGCTAAAGAATCAGAAAGATCAACAGATGATGTTTCATCTACCTCTAAAGACACATTAGAAAATACCAACCAGGATGCTGTTGTTTCATCTATAACAGAGCCATCCAAAGTATCTGAAAACTTAAAAGAGACCAGCCAGCATGAGGAAGCACCTAAATCTAGGCCGAAAGGGAAAAAATCTTCCACCAAAACAAAAAATGCTGAACAATCAGAAGGTGAAACAGTTAATTAGTTAATTAGTTTTTATTAACCTATTGAATATATAATATTAATTATTACTTCTATCTTTCATTTCAAAATGAAACTATCTAGTAACTACAAGTGATATTATAATGGAAAAATATTCGCCTGAACTTAAAGAATTTTTTGTTGAAGCACAAAGCTTGGCATCAAAATTAAATCATCAAAGATTACTCCCAGAGCATTTGTTACTGGTAATGTCTCATAACCTAAGTATCCAAAAAATTTTAAATAAATCAGGGTGTGACTTAGAAATTTTAAGTAAATTACTAGCAGACAATTTTGAAGTTATCCCTAAAGTAATACAGGAGAGTAATAATTTATACATTGATAAACAAACAAAAGGATTGATGCAAAATATAGAAAAAATGGCAGCCTCTTTATCAAATAACTCTATGATAACGCCAGAATTTATGATTTTAGAGATGGCAAAAAACTCTGAATTAAATGTAGGAAAAATTTTAAAAAAATCTGGTGTTGATAAAATGAATCTAGGTAAAAATATAAATGAAGCACATAACAATAATAAAAATTTGGCTTCAGAAAATATTGCTTTAAATAAGTATGCAAGAGATTTAACTCGAGAAGCACTAGAGGGTAGGCTGGATCCTGTCATTGGGAGAGATGAAGAAATTAGGCGTGCAATTCAAGTTTTAGCCAGAAGAACAAAAAATAATCCTATTTTGATAGGTGAGCCAGGAGTGGGTAAAACAGCTATAGTTGAGGGTCTTGCTTTAAGAATAGTTAATAAGGATGTTCCTGAAGTTCTTTTAAATAAAAAAATAATGGCTCTGGATATAGGTTTATTGGTTGCTGGGGCTAAGTTTAGAGGTGAATTTGAAGAAAGAGTTAAAATGGTGCTTAAAGAAGTAATAGATTCTAATGATAGCATTATAATATTTATTGATGAGATACACACAATAGTTGGAGCCGGAGCATCAGAAGGCTCAATGGATGCTTCAAATTTGTTAAAGCCTCAATTAGCTAGGGGTCAATTACATTGTATTGGCGCAACCACTCTAAAGGAGCATACTAAATATATTGAAAAAGATGCAGCTCTAGCCAGAAGATTCCAAACAATATTAGTTAAGGAACCAACTATAGAAGACTCTATTTCAATTCTAAGAGGTTTGAAAGAAAAGTATGAAATTCATCATGGGCTTTCAATATCTGATAAAGCTATTGTTTCAGCATGTGAATTATCTAAAAGATATATTACTGATAGGTTTTTGCCCGACAAGGCTATTGATTTAATAGATGAAGCATCAAGTAAATTAAAAATGGAAATTGATACTAAGCCAGCTGATCTAGATGAAGCTGAAAGAAAGCTAACTCAGTATAAAATTGAAATTGAAGCTATTGATGAAGAAAATGATACCTCCTCAGATGCTAGTATTAAATCTCTAAAAGAAGAAGTAAAAAAGTTGACGAAAACAAGGAATAATTTGGAAAAAAAATGGACATACGAAAAAAAGAAATTATCAGATAGTAATACCCTGAAAGAAAAGTTAGATAATTTTAAGAGTGAACTTATAATTGTAAAAAGAAAAGGTGATTTGACAAGGGCTGGTGAACTAACTTATCAAATAATTCCAAATTTGGAGAATGAACTAATTGAATTGGAAAAAGACACAGCAAACAAAACCTTCTTTCCATCTGTCGATAGAGAAGATATTGCAAATGTAGTTTCAAAATGGACAGGAATTCCAATAAATAAAATGTTAGAAGAAGACCGTTCTAAAATTCTATCGATGGAAAATTTTTTAAATAATAGAGTTATTGGTCAAGATAATGCTATAAAATTAATTTCTAACGCTGTCAGGCGTTCAAGGGCGGGACTGAATGATCCTACTAAACCTATAGCATCGTTCATTTTTGTAGGACCAACTGGAGTTGGGAAAACAGAATTAACCAAAGTTCTTGCAGACTTTCTATTTGATGATGAAAAAGCTATGGCAAGAATTGATATGTCGGAATACATGGAGAAACATTCGGTTGCAAGATTAATTGGCTCTCCTCCTGGTTATGTAGGGTACGATGAAGGCGGGGTCCTAACAGAATCAATACGTCGAAGACCATATCAAGTAATACTATTTGATGAAATAGAAAAAGCACATAAAGATGTTTTTAACTTATTTCTACAAATACTTGATGATGGAAGGCTTACAGATGGTCAAGGTAGAACAATAAATTTCTCTAATACTATAATAATTATGACTTCAAATATCGGAACTAATTATTTTGATAAGTGTTTTGAAGAAAACTTAGTTGAACGTGAAAAAATGATTTTAAATGATATCAAAACTAATTTTAAACCAGAGTTTATAAATAGAATTGATGATATAGTAATCTTTAATCAGTTAGATATTGCTAATGTTAAAAAAATTGTTGAGTTAGAGTTAATTAAACTTGATGAAGATTTATCAGAAAAAGGAATAGCCTTGATGTATGATGATAGTGTGCTAAACTATCTTGCCTCACATGGCTATGATAAAAATTACGGTGCGCGTCCTATTAAGCGTCTTGTGCAATCTGTTATTAAAGATAATATTGCTTTGAAAATAATATCTAATGAATATAAAGTTAAAAACAAAATCCAAATATTGGTTGATAATGAAAAATTAGTTATAAACTGAGTTTATTATTTTTGCGCAAATGACTGCTTTATAATTCTCATATTATTTATTTCGTCAACCCTATTTGCAAAGCTTGTTAGAGATTTTCCTGATAGTTTTTTACCAGTTGGAAGCTTCAAAGAGAGCGGATTCACTTGCTTCCCTTTTTTATGCACCTCATAGTGCAAATGAGGTCCAGTTGAAACACCCGTAGATCCAATGTAACCAATTATTTGCCCTTGTTTAACATATTTGCCAGGTCTTATTCCTCGTGCATATGATTTAAGATGAGCATAAGCAGTCTTATAGCTATTTTTATGCCTTATTTTTACATATTTACCATAACCACCATTTCGCCCAGCCTTCTCTATTTTCCCATCACCAGCAGCCATTACAGGTGTGCCATAAGGCGCAGCAAAATCTATTCCCCTATGCATCCTTGTGTAACCTAAAATTGGATGGCGCCGTTTGCCAAAACGTGATGATAACCTAGCTCCATCAACTGGAGTTTTTAAAAGAGCTTTTTTTGCGCTTTCACCTTTAACATTAAAGTACTCTGGGTATCTATTGTTAGTTGGGAAATAATATAATTTTTTCCACCTATTATTTATATACAGTCCTGCATAGATAATCTTTCCGTGTTTTATAGAATTTCCTTTTTCGTCAAAGTAGTTCTCATAAATAACCTCAAATTTGTTTTTAGGTTTTATATCTCTCTGAAAATCTATATCCCAACTGAATATTCTAATCATTTCCATTATGACTTGAGTGGGTAATTTTGCTTTTTTTGCTGCCAAAAAAAGACTTGAATCTATCTGACCTGAAGAAGATAGATTTTTTTTATTCAATTCTTTTTCGTCTAGGAAACTGAAAAATTTATCATCATTTATCTTAGATGCAGAAACATTTTTTATTTTATCGATAGGAATAGTTATTTTAAAAAGATTATCATTGCGATGATAAATTATAATTTTTTGTCCTGCGAGAATATTTCTAGGATTTATAAATTTGCTTAACGCATTTATGGCTAAGTGCGACTGATAGCGATCAATTCCATTGGAAGTCAAAGTTTTACTTAAATTGCTGCCTTTGTTAATGACTAGAGAAGTAGTTTTTATATTGCTTAGAACATGGTTATGGCTTGAAAATGATAATTGACCAATAATTTCTGGCTTTATAGTAATTGACAATTTCTCAATTGCATTATTTAAAATGATGTTTTCTCTAGACCTTGCGCTAAGGCTAAATGGTTCTAATGCTAAAATTGCTACAGTGGCAACAAAAGCGCCACCAAGAGCGCCAAGTGCAAAATTTGAACTTCTCTTTTTTTCAATATTTAGCTTAGAAGATAAGGAATACCAGCTTCTGGAACGTTTGGAGTACAAATTAAAGGCTTTGTTTCCAAGATAGCCCATGATTTTAAAAGAAATATTTGAAATTTTAAACATCAGAGGACCTATTAATTTGTGCTAGAGATTCAACTTATATAAATAAACTAAAATCTAAATAGATAGATAGCATTGTTTGTTTTCATTGTAAATTAATAAAATGCTTTAATACACTGATTTTAATATTCTTTTTCGTATAATCTTGCGGATTTTATTCAAATTCTACCTGAAAGATAATGCAAATAGAGCGCTTAGCCATTTTTCTCTATTTTTTTGTTTTTTGATCTTCTTAATAAATATGCTTTTTTTACCTCTTTACGTTTTTTCGATGCAGCATCTGATCTTACCCTTTTCCAGATTGTTTTAACTTTATCCCTATACTTAATATTAAACTTTGGATTTGAGGAGTGATAATATTCTATAGATCTGTGCCAGGATTTATGTTTTTTGTATAAATTTGATAAAAAATTAGCTGCATAAGCAATATTGGTTTCAGGGTCAAATGCCTCTTCTAGAGATTTGAATGCATTTGGATGATATTTTAGATTTATCTGCATACATCCAACATCAATATTTTTAATATTTCTGAGCTGAAGTCTTTTAACTGCTCTGATTGCATTTTCTTTGGATGTAAAATAGTGAGACCAAGCTCCAGAAGTAACAGTCCATGGCCAGGCAAAACTTTCCTTTGTTTTACTATTCCATCTGCCTGTTTCCTTTAGAGATATTGCTTTTAATAAGTGTGGAGGAAGTTTCTTTAATTTTTCACTAGAATGATAAAAATGATTACAAGCATCTGAAGTAGATAACTTTTTTGATTGTAAACCTGTACTATGACATATTTGAAAGAGCGAAAAAAAGACAATAGACGCTAAAAAGAATATATAAAAATTTGTTTTTATGGCAAACATCGGTTTCTCCGTTATCTGTGCTACTAAATCAGTAGCAAAACGTATGCCACAATAAAAAAATAGAAGTTGTAAAAATGCAACATATGTAGTAATAAAGCATCTTGTTAAGAATTATTTGTTGTATGAGTTTTTTTTGCTACTATATATAGAGCTGTGGTACCAGACATAGTCCTGGTACTGCGTACCCTTTCTGGGTAATTCCTCCCTAAACTTGGGCCCTCTAAAAAGTGGGCCCTTTTTTTATTGGTTATTCTGCTGCTAAGTGAAGCTTTTTATTTTCATGCAGAAATTGGAACTGAGTATTATTCAAAATATCTGTAAGTGATTTTATATTTTTTTTTAATAATGAATACCCATCATTAATTTCCAAAGTTCTCTCGTTCATATATAGCCCCCTGTTTACCTCTATCTGGATTGCATGAGAATTATTTTCAGGTCTTCCATAATTCTGGGTTATAAAACCGCCAGAATATGGTTTATTTCTTGTAACATGATATCCTAAATCTGATAAAAATGATTCTATAAGGTGTGTAATTTTTGAATGACAGCTTTTTCCGTTCATATCTCCAAGGATAAAATCAGGAAAATTAGTGTATTTAGAACTTGAGCTACTTTGGGATACGCTAGGCATGGAATGACAATCAATTAAAACTGAAAATCCAAACTTTAATTTATTCTTTAAAAGTAGTTGTTTTAAATACATGTGGAAAGGAAAATAGAAGTTTTCGATGATTTCTTCAGCATCTTTCCAAATTAATTTTTCTTTATAAATTTCGTATCCATTTGCTACAACTTTCGGGATAGTCCCAAGACCTGAAGCCACTTTCTTTGATTTTGAGTTGACAAAAGCAGGCAATTCATCCTGAAACATATCGGGGTCTAATTCGAATGGCTCTCGATTTAAATCTAAATATGCACGTGGAAAATTTGCTCTGATAAAATTTGCTCCTGATTTTGTGACGGTATCAAAGAGATTGTCTAAATAAAAATCTTCAGAGCTTCTTAAAGTTAAATAATCAAGATTGCTTGACTTTCTAAATTGAAGAGGGTAATGCCTACCACTATGAGGAGAGGAAAAAACACAGGGAGAGGTTAATTCTCTGGGTTTTATTACTTCTATGTTAGACAGAGTATTAATTGATACGTTTCCTTGAAAAAATAATTAATTAGTGAAATTTTTAATGTGTATTTTATAAATTCATTTGTCAATTTTATTTTATTTATTATATTCATTAATATAAAAAGGGCGCGTAGCTCAGCGGGAGAGCACTACGTTGACATCGTAGGGGTCGCTGGTTCAATCCCAGCCGTGCCCACCATAGAAACCTTAGGGTTTATTCCATAACACTT
>MDSV01139859.1_pt1 | contig 11884 bp, 4 predicted proteins | sample 810851 | NCBI WGS metagenome assembly MDSV01 (sample SAMN05326640, study PRJNA326480) | marine metagenome | isolation source: seawater | place: Atlantic Ocean: North East | collected 2012 | reverse complement strand
ATTCCAAAACAACGAATAAGATTTCTAAACGACTTTTCTGTACCTTTAGATTTATTTATAAAAGTTAAGTTATTGTAAATATTTCTATAAATAATGTTTTTAATGTCAGCTATTTTTTCTGTGTATATAGAATTTCTATCCCTGCTTTCAAAATTTTCTAACGCGTCTATGGCATTAAATAACTCTGGCGCTACAAATCCTTTTGATTCTAATATTCTATTCATAAAAGGAATTGGCTTTTGCGAGCCGCTAACATACTCTGTTTGTGCTAAATCTGGCATCGACTTCATTAGATTAGCCGTATTGTCAAAATAGCTACTTATTATCTGTGTTAAATTCCAGAGAGAGTTGGATATAATCCCCTCTCCATCGGGATTGTTTGCATCATGTTCTTCGATTATCCAAGCAGGCAGTGTATAATAAATCGTAGATGGATTTGTATAATCATATTGTTTACCCTCTTTTCTCTTATCAGATAAGAAAGATTGAACTTCTGGGTGGTATGCATATAATATTGGGTCAGTGAACTCGCTGCCTGAGAAATTAGTCAAAGTTGCTTGATTAATGGCAGATCCAACGTCTCTAGAAAAGGTCGAAGAATAACCAACCCAGCTACCATTACTAACTCTACCAGAGTAATCAAGAACTACAGAGTCTGTTGAAGAGGTTAGAGTTATACCCTCATTAAATTTATAATACAATCCTAAGTGTGTATTTGCGTCATCAGTGTTTGTACCGCCTCCGACTTGATCAAACCAACGGGTTTGTATTTGTTGAGAATTACGCCATACTTTCCAAAATCTCAATTCGTCAACAGATCCAGACAACTTACCCCAGCCAAGACCAGCTTGCGGGGAGCCAGCGTGAGTTCCTGATGGTTCGGTGGCTAATGCGCCGACCGTGCCAACAAGTGTTCCGCTAACATAATCAGTAGTGGTGCCAGTTTTAATGTTGTGATTAAAATCTCCATCAAGAAACAAATCTACTGATGTATTCGATCCATCATTTTTAAATCTGAATGAATAGTGGTGCCATTTGTCATCAGCGAGTGACGAAGTTGTGATAGAAACACCAATATTTTGTTTTGAGATACCTGCCGTGCCTGATAGATATGTAACATAAAACGGGGATGAAGTGCCTGTTCCTACACCGTGACCTGAGATTTCTACAGTCAATCGCCCATAGTCTAAACTTGAAGATATTGAACTTGTAGTGAAGATATCAAAGATTACCTCAGTTTGGGTCGCAGCAGTGTTAAAAGCAGCTTTTTTAAGCCAAAACTCTACTGTATTTCCATCATTCCCACCTATTTTTAAGTTACATTCACGATTTTTTGAAAGATCATATAGGTTAGCTTTTTCTCTATAGTGTGCTTCACCAGTATCTGGATCAATATATACAGTTTTGCCATCGCCGGCATGTGGACCACCATTAAAAGAAACATATTCATAGGTTCCGCTGCCTGCTGCGCCATAGGAGCCCCAAACAGAGTAGTTTGTTGAGGTATCTGTTGCTGTTAAACTAGAAGTTGAAAATACTGCGAATCCGGTTGTTCTAGGATATCCATTTTCAAAAAGATATAAATCTAATCCAGAAGACGAAAGTTCCCATTGTATTTTTTCTTTTTTAGAACCATCATACGGGTAAGTCTGATATACTCTCGTTATTGAATCGTAATAATATTTTTCTGCAGAACCAAAACGAGCAAAGTTTGCAGGCTGAGAGAAATCCACTAGCGGTATAAATCTTTTACGATCTTCTAAATATGCTTCTATATAACCAGAAGATTCAACACCACTGGCGGTTAAAGAAGAAATCGAAGAATTAGATAAATTTTTATACTGTTGTTCTTTGAATAAATCTTTTAAGGACATATTACTTTACTCTAAACCTAAACCTTTCTGGTTGCTCAACGTAGCTTCCATTAATTAGATATGCAAAACTTAATTCATAAACACTATCAGTGTCGAATAAATCCATTTCTAAATCAAAGTAACTACCACTCGTATCATAAGATAATCGAGTGTGGTTTAGGGAACCAGTCCCAAAAGGAATAACTTCTAGATCATCGCTGACCCTGGTGAACCGATAATACGAATCATCAATTATGCTAGTCTCTATTTCATTATTCGCTACTGTATAAATAGTTGGGGACCAATCTTTTTGACGAACATATAATCTAAACCTAACCTTTTCTCCTTGATTGTAGGTTGCTCGTAAATTACTAACTTTAGAGACATATTTCTGATCGAAGTTATAATCTTGACTATCATATGTTTGTACGGCTACTTCTGAACCAGTGTGGTACTCTATACCGCCGCTGTGCCAGACATCAAAAATTGTTGTTATAGCGGAAGAGGTATAGGCAAAAGAGCATGAATAAATACCAGTTTCTACATGTGAGGCAGTAATATTATGGTCATTGTTAGTAATCACGCCGCCGCCGATAGGAAGTGTTATTTTATCTCCTGTGGGACCCGTGCTACCGCTGTATATGTTTACATTTATAGCGTTAGTTCCCACTGCTGGTATATTCTTTAATTCTCCTCTGACAACATTATAAAGATACAAATTCATCAGATTATCTGCCGCGGGCACTAACGAGGAGCTTAAGAAAAAGTCCCCTCTATTATCTTTCTTGCTATCATCAAACCTAGCCTCAATGATAGGTCTCTTGTGGAAAAACTGTGAGCCACGAGCAAAGAACATTTTTGTGTAATAAGAATTTTCTTGAGTTTCTAAACTACTAGACAGCTGCACTCCAAAACCATTATTAGTTAAATCACCTTTAATCCAGTCTTCAATCAAATGACTAACATCTATTTCTAAGTCTTCGAAACCACTATCAAATGATTGAGTGAATAGATATTCCGTAAGTGCGCCTGGAGATCCTGTAATAAAACTGCCGCCTTCTAGTGGTGTATCGCTCATATCTACCCACCTGGTTCCTCCTGAAGCTGATAGCCAATTAGATGCATCCAAATCGCTATATTCTTCCATATCCAAACCAAGACCTTCGTTCCAAGACTGAGAAACAGCTTGCACCTCACAAATAAAGTTTTTAGGCGTTGTTTGCGTGTGTTCGGCATCAAACATCCTTAAAAAGAAGCTAACATTACCAGAAGCGGGAATAGTCCCGGCGGTTCTGTCTGTGTTTATTGCCGTCGTATCAAACTCGATAAGCACCCGACTTAATTCTGAAGATAGACCAGAGCTTGAGCTAGCTTGTCCATAAATGCTAAACACTTCTAAAATATCAGATTGTCCCATGTTACCGCTGACGCCACGAGTGGATAAATTGGATTTGAATGCATTCGTAATTGTGTTATCTTTTGTAGCGTAATATCTTTTTATAGCCATTATTTAATTGTCCCCACTAAATCAGTATTAGGAAATTTAATCTCAAAAACAGAATCAAAAGGGCATAAGATTCTTCTACCATCTGCACTTTTACTCACAGAAGCATTAAAATTTGTATCAGCATACAAAGTCCCTGTTTTTGTAATTACATCAACTTCTATCACATCTAATACTAAGGAAGAATTTTTAAGTACACTAAAAATATCAGTGATATAAAAAGACTCTCCTATTTCGTAATTTCTTCTAGCATTAAAGTATCTAACTAAATCTCTTTTAGCAACGTCTAAGGCTTTAAACTTCTCTACATCTGGGAAGGCTATAATACTAAAATTAACTCTTAAGTTTATTATATTAGCGTCTAGTATATCAATAGTGTCATTGATCATTTTAAATCTTGAAAGATAAGTTTTTAAATTATTTTTTATAATTGTGTTTGATTTTTCTAGTTTGCCATCAGACCCTTGGGACATGACATACAAATTAATGTTTCTTTGATTGAAAGAGTCTGTATCTTGATAAGCCATTGCTTTTTTAATTGAGCCGAAGTTTTTTGGCATATTATAAGCTGCTGTGATTAAATCCTCTTTTGTTACTATTCTATTTTGCATAGAATAAACACCGAATGCTCTCTCTTTCAATTCATCAGAATTGGGTAATGGATTCGAGCCGACAAAAGCAGTTTCATTTGTAACCTCTAAACTTTGCTTAGTGTTGATCACAAGAGTTGAGTCAAGTTCTTCTTCACTAGAAAAAGTTAGTATTGGGTCGGTTGCGATTGTGATTGTGTTAATTGCTGCGTTGGTATTTCTAGCACCATTCACTCTGTAAATCACCCTTAACACGGTGTTGCTTGGGCTCACACCTAAGCTATCTGTTTTAACTAAAGACGCCGGGTCGAAGGATTCTTCTGTGATATATTTTTTGCCATGTTGTTCTACTAAAACGTTGCTTGGGTCAAGAACCTCAGATACATTTTCGTTTGTTCCAAAACCAAACTGTAATAGAACCCTATCTCTCTCTTTGGTAACTACATATCTTCGTGGAACAGCTATTGGTTTTAATATATTAGGAACAACTGTCCTAGTTTCTCCTTTGTTTTCCAAAGTCGTGTAAACCGTGTTTTGAGACAGATAATCAACTTCAAAGTATGCGTTACCCTCAGAGTCTGTAACTGATACGATCTCAGATATGTTTTCTCCTGGGATATCTACCCTTCTGAATCTCTGATATGCTCCAAGAAGTTCTTCAAACACTGAAAGCTCGCCTGATATTGCTTGCCCTCTTGCTCGAATTGCATAACTAGTTGGCACTGAAGTTGTTGAGTCTACTTCACCAACAACAATTTCGTTTTGGTCGGTGTTTTTAAAGTTAACATCTTCAAGCAGAGTAAACGTTCTACCATCAGTGGTTGTAAATTTACTATTTGATTTTAATATTGGTGCATAATCAAAATTGGGAGAACCGTTTGATGCAGCTGGGATCAAAACAAAGAAAGTTAAAACCCCATAAGAAGCTGGTGATAAATCAGCTTTTAGTCCTAGTTGCCGTGATATCTTTATTATATTATCATATTCGGTCGCAGTGGATAGAAAGCTTTCATTGACTTGGTAATCTAAGTAGAAAGATAAGATATCACCAACATATGAAACCGTATCCAGCATCAAAGAACCAAAAGAGTTAATAGAGAAGTCTCTAAAGGTGTCTGGATAATATCTTCTTGCATAATTGACTAGATCAGCTTTAATTGAATTAAAGTCTCTGCTAGTGTAATCAATTGCTGGTTTTTTATTTTCTGCCATAATAAATACTTTTCCCCTTTAAACAAGTTAGTTAGGTGAACTGTCTACTGTTATCAGCGAGTCTCTTAGATTATATCCATTAATTTCATATATAATATTAACAGTTAAGGCGTTCGGCTGTCCTACTTTTGCAATTTCTCTACCAGTCGCTCTTGAGACCTCTAAAGATAATATAACCACTTGTGGTGCATATGTTGTAACTTGCTCAAATATAGCTTCTTTTATTTCGTCTTCTGGTGATTGTTCAAATAAATAATTTCTTAAACCAACTCCATATGCAGGCACCATGATCCTCTCGCCAGGAGCAGTATATAAAATCATTTTTAAATTTTGTTTTATGTTGTCTTTGAGGTTTTTGTGAAGTTTATAAAATAAATCATCATTATCCTGCTCTAACGGTAATGCAGCGTCAATACCACTTGTCATGTTACGTGAACTGGACATTAAACTATCTCCTTGTCCATAAATAGTTAATTAATATGATTTTTATTCCTATTCATTTATTTGAAGCAACCTAGTTTCCAGGTATATTAAATGTTGGTGCAAGTGCATCACTCACAAGAGTGCTTGTATCTTGCTGAACGTCTTGAGACTGCGTGGTTTGATTTATATTGCTGTCTGGACTTGCGATTGGTGTGGATTCTTGCTCTTCTTGTAACTGCGTACCAGTCTCTATGGCATCCGTTATAGTCTCAAGCGGTTGGTCACTATTTATAACTTCCGAAACAATATTTGATATATCTGGTGTTAGTTCTGCACAATTACCCTCATTATAAGCTCTTTCTAAATCTTGTTGAGTTAATTCATTTTGTTGCGTTGCTGCGTTAACGTCTGAAACGTCATCAGAACCATCTAATATCTTTGCTATAATGCCAAATGGCGTAAGCGGTCCAGGTAAAAACCATGGCGTTCTCCAAGTTGGATCTGTCATGTTTGCAACAGCTTTTAATAAACCTTCCAAGAACAACCCAATTAAATCCATGTCTGCTTGATTTGGTGAATTAAACTCAGCTATATTTGGATTAGATTCATATACGTTTGGATTGTCGACTCTATTTGCGATATTTTTCATATTTTGCAAACTATTCTGCAATACTAACAACGTTTTATTAAAAACTGAATTTAAAGATGGGTAACTAGAATCCACCAGTTCGGTGACTAAAACAGAAACAAAGGAGAGAATATTTTCGTACTGGGTGAATGTTACTAAGTTTTTAAAATCTGCTTTTTCTGCAAAGTCAAAAGTTAGCTTTTGATCTGAAAATAGATCGTACTCTTCCAATTCATTGAACGATTCTTCTATTGAATTAATGTCTGTTATATCAGTATTAACGCTAATCAAGGGTAGTTTAAAATACAATGGACCATTTTCTTCTTTAACGAAGTATTTTCTTTGTAATCCGGAGCGAATAAAGTCTTTAAGATCATCTGAAAATACACCATCAGCAAGATTTATTGCTCCTTTTATAAAATCATAATTACTTTGAACAAATTCTGTGCTCTCAACTCTTAATAGTAAGTTTAAAGTCTTGTAAGTTCTAAAGGTACTAAAGTATTTTCCTATCTTTTTTAATTCTTCTCTCGCTAATAAATTTATTTCAGCAGCCGTTTGAGCAGAGGGGAAAAAAGATCCTAAATTGTCAACAATAACATTTTCTCCTTGTTGGGTTCTACTAACCTCTAAACCATCATAAAATTTATCTGCAAACTGTGTGAGAAAAATTGCAAGATTCTTATACGTATCATAGTCTATTGACTGCGGATCAGCCGCTATTCTACCTTGCTTGGAGGAATAAAAGTTAATATCTTCTACGCTATCCTGGCTTGTTGCTGATACATAAATCGCAGCTTTCTTTTTTGGTGAATCTCCGACTTGTCTAGACGCTCCAAAAATGTAATCTTGAACTGCCGCGTCAAATGAATCGCCTGTCTCGCCTAAAAGTATTTCAATGATATTTCTAAATTGAAGAGGAAATGAATTGTTTAATGAATTCTTTAAAATTTCGGTGTTGACTTCACCAACAATTTCTTTTATCGCTTCGAAGTCAAAACCTCTGTTATAATAATCTATTTGAATGGCGGTCTCTGCCGAGTTAGCGAAATTAACTGCAGAGTTTGTTGTAGGCAGCGCATTAATATATTTCATAAAGCTATTAATATCGAAGCCTCCAGGGGCAGTGTTTCCTGGTCTATTGTGAAACACCTCAATGCCCTTTTCTACAAAAAAACCACCGTTGTATAAACGTGGATTTTTACTATATGTTGATTCTATCAAAACATATTTATCATTATAATTTGTATCTATAATGGCTGGTGGTGAATAACAACCGCCTGAATTTGATGCTGGATTTGTAGATATTATGTTTTCTAGTATCTGTGTATATTTATCTTGAGGCGATAAAGCTCCTATAAACTCTTGTGCAAATATTCCATAGGATGCATCAGTTTCAAGAAGTTTTGTTGGTACACCTGATTTATTTAATTTTTGAACTAATATTTGTTGTACTACTCTAGCAGAGCTTTGAATAAATTGCAAATTGGCTTCTTCAAAGTTTGTTTCATTAAGTTTTTTATTATTTTCCGCTGCGTATACCTCTGTTATAGCTCTTCTCAACGCTGGTGTTAATAGATTTAAGCTATTAATTCTATCATCAATTTCTTGAGTTAAATAGTCAAAATAAAATGATGATAGCTTATCTCCTATACCTCCAAGCTGCAATTGTTCCTCGGTAGGTAATAGTGCTTCTAAACCAAAAGACGCAAAAACAAAAAAGCTTTTCATCATCTCATTTGTGATTACGACGCGGACAATACCCTCATATACTGACGCTAATAACGCTTTTTCAGAGGGGGTTGGAATAGATCCAAAACCAGTCAAACACTCTACTTTCCTTGCCCTATCCTCCAATTTTTTTAAGATATCTCCATAATAAAAAAGTGAAAAATCACAATTATTATCTTTTACTAAAGTTAAATTACTAAATTTATCTTTCTTGAATAAATCAACGCTAGTTATATATTCAGCATGTTCTCTTATAATTTGTTCTAAGCTGTTTGCAAAGAAGCTATTATCAACAACCATTGATTTTAATAAGCCAGTAAAAGCGGATTGCGAATTTAGTAAGTCTAAATTATTATAAACATAAGGATTGTCGGTATCTTCTGGGAGAGCCGGTAATTCTGAGGAATAAGAGGCTTCGCCTCCATCATAAATTAATTTTGAAAAACCAGATTGAACTACTGCATCCTCGCCTGATAGGTCTTCTATGATAAAATTATCACTTGAATAATTTAATATATATATTAAAGAGCTAAAATCTGTGCCGCCGCTAATAGCATATTTAAATATTGGACCGCCTGCAGCAATAATCACATCTGTTTGTAAATCGGATTGGATGCCAATTAAAAAATCATTAACTTTTTTTGCAACCAATTTGTTATCATTAGCATAGCTCTGCAAGGCTGTTTTTAGAGTGGCTGCATCTCCATATCCTGGTGTGCTATTTAATTTATTTTTAGCTTCTTCATTTTCAATTGAATAAAGCTGGCTCATGACTTTACCAACTTGTCCGGCTGCGGTAAATGACTTACTTATTGAGCCTACTAAATCATTTGGATCGCTAGCAAATTGTGTTGGTTTTGTTAGAATAGATTTAAAACTTTTAATTTCACCTTCAAACAATTTCTCTGCAGCTTTAAAAGTTGTTTTAAGAAATCTTTTTGCTAAATGTAGCTGGCTTGGTTCTTGAAAACTTGGCACAAGTGGGGTTTTACCTTGGCGATCGGCTTCGGGACCACAAAAAACCTCGGGATTTTCTGGTGATATAATATTTTTTATGGCATCTAATAGGTCATTTAATAAGTCTTCCTCTTGATTCAATAGGTCGTCAATTGCACTTTGAACAGCTTTTTCTTTTAATTGTTGTATCAAAGCCTCGTCCGAAGGTGGGTCACAAAGTTCTGATATTATTTTTTTTGATTTTATAAGACCTTCTATTCTTTCATTACAAAGTTTTTCATCGAAACTATCAGCAAATACATTCAAGAAATCTATTAATTTATCTTTAGTGTTTAATAGTTTTTTTAGTGGCTTATAAGCATCCAATTCAAGCAAACCATAAAAAATCTTATCAATAACAATTGAATAGTTTATGTCATTAGGATCACCAGCAAACAACACACATATTTCAGATAAGGTTAAAAGTTCTGCTATATCACTAAAAAAATCTTTTATTAAATCTTTATCAATATCTGAATTCAAACTATCAAATAGATTATCATAAACGTTTGGATTTGTGTTAAGGTCGTTGATATTTGAGTTAAACGGATCTGTGGTCTTTGAGTTAGCATAATCTGATTTATTACTACCGTCACAAAGAAAAGCCAGCTCTTGTAACATTAAAGATATACTTTGTACTATCAATTGATCTACAAATAAAATAACCTGTTTAATCATATTATCAGTAAAATTCTTTGTGAAAGAAAGTACGGGGTGGGATTTTATACCTTTTTCAATTTGTTCTAAAGCTTGCTTTGCGGGATTCTCTAACAGTTTTTTAATTTCTTTTTCATTTGGAAATAACGGATCACCGCATGTGCCGTCTGGTGTGAGATTAGAAAGGTCTCGTTTCACATAAAAAGACAAAAGAGTAATTGCTGCTGGTATGGCAGCAAATACCATCGCACATATTATTTCCTTTGTGCCGATATTTTTGTCAAATTCTGAGCGCAAAAAGTTTTTAAACCCACCTACGTCTTCTTCAATTAAGCCGTCGTATTTATCTATTAATTGCGCCTTGAATTGTGCTGCTACCATATCAGTTGTCAAGTTTATGTTTGCATAACTTAGTAATTTTGAAACGTCTTCATTCGAAAGGTTTCGCATTATAACATTACAAACTACGTTATCAGGTGTTATTTGTATAAACTTTTTTGCACAATCTAGTGCAATTTCTATCATCTGACCCAGCGGCAATACGTTTAACACGAAATCAAACACGTCTCTAGTTGTTTTGATTTGATCTGCGTTTGCTAATGCATTTAAAAAAGCAGCATCTCCAACTTGATTTAATTTTGCTTTTACTGCTCTAGAAATGTCTATTTTTTGTTTTTTTGATAACTGTTTCCTTGTTTTGTCCGCGGCGGTTAATTTCTTTTTTTGTATTCCTGCATCGGCGCCAGGATCATCAGGCTTTACTTTTCTTTCTTTTTCAGGTTTTGGACTACAAGCTATCTCTCTTATCTCGGTCAAAGACAACGGGCGAACACCAGCAACCTGCGGGACTGGAGCATTCACGATATTTTTGGGTATTATCATCAACCCTTGAAAAGTCACTAGCGCACCAGATGCCGACTTTCCAGTGTCAACATAGTATTTTCCAGTTGCAATCATCGTGCTGGTATCTGCAATTAAGGAGTATAAAACCAAACCTTCACTAGTTTCCAACTCTCTTTCTAGTGCTGGTAGTGTTAAGGAAGTATCTCCGTCAAGGTATCTACCAACTTTTTCAATTTTACCTCTTTCATTCTCAACAAAGTCACTTAAAATAAACTCAGAAAAAACATTGTACCAACTGCCTTTAATCTGATTTAAATACACTTGCTTGCTAAACTTATCAATTTCCCATTCTTTTCTCAAAACTTCTAATGGGTATTTAACAACGCAGTGAAGTATTTCTCCTGCAGCCTCTATTTTGTTGGGAATAAAGCCTATTCTACCTTGTTGAGAAGTTATAAACGCATCATCGCTAGCTTCGACAAGCTCAAGTGCTTTATCTTGCGATATTTTTGTTATTGTTTTTTGTATATACCATCTTTTAATTGAAGTCATATTTTTTCTCTTTTAAGTCGTATAAAGACTGGGGCTCGCACTGTTTTTTGGACCAGATGCATCCGTATTATTAAATTCAGTTATACTTGTTTGTAATTTTTGAACTATACCATCGATTTTTGCAATATACTCGCTAGACATCATTTTTGAGCCTGCAGGAATTAAATCAGGGCTAATGCCTGTTTTACCGCCATTTATTGCAAAAGGATTGCCGCTAGAAATTGCGCCGACCGTCATAACTGGTAAATCAAAGTGGTCGTGCGTCATCACAGCTGTATTAAACTCTAGCTGGGCTGTCATAAATGTATCTAAAACACTATTAAGTTTATCTATTTGATCAAAAATATCCTGTAGAGTAAGATTTAGAGTATCAGCTTTGGCGACCGGCTGTAGATCTGTGTCGTCATTACCGCCGATAATATTTATTCTGGGGACACTTCTGATATCTGAACCAGCTGAGTTTTTTAAATCTCCACCAGTAATTATCTTTATTCCCTCTCTACCAATTAATCTTAAAGAATCTGATTTCATTGATATTGCTGATTTGGCTCTAACAAAGCCTATGTTGCCTTGAACTAATTCAAAATTATCGTCTACGTCGGTTTTTTGAGATATTAAAAGTCTTGATGCATCATCTTTAAAGTTTCTTACGACAGTGACCGAATCCGGTCGACCGCCTTGAGGGTTAGCGGTAAGTGTTCGTGAAGGATTGGCTGAACTAAAACCGGCTACTAATTCTATAGAACCAGCCCCAGTTTGAGCGCCATAGCCGCTACCATGATCTCGTGGGGTGTCACGAATTAGAGATATCATATGATTATTTGGACCAAAAAATCTAACTTCACTTTTAGCTTTTTCTGGATAACAAACAGCTTCTAAAAGAGAATCGCCCCTT
>MDSV01220771.1_pt1 | contig 11886 bp, 9 predicted proteins | sample 810851 | NCBI WGS metagenome assembly MDSV01 (sample SAMN05326640, study PRJNA326480) | marine metagenome | isolation source: seawater | place: Atlantic Ocean: North East | collected 2012 | reverse complement strand
TATACCTAAGACAATTAGTATAAACATATTAAAACCTGAAACAAAAATCATTGTTATCCAAGATGAGGTCAATAATAAACTTTGTCCAAAATCTGGTTGATTTATTAAAAATATTAAAATGATTCCTAATGTTAAAAATGAATATAAATATCTTTTATAAATATTTTTTTTCTCATCTAAAATTATTATTTTGGCAACGAAAATTATAAATAATGGTTTTACAAGTTCAACTGGCTGAAATCTTGGAAGAAAAGGAATGTCCATCCATCTTTGTGAACCCTTAACTTCAACACCAAATATAGGGACTAATGCAAGAAGAAGTATGGAAGTAAAAAATAATAATTGAAGAATGGCTATTAGTTTTTTTTTATCTTGCGTAGAAATTAAAACAATCAAAAACAATGATATTATTACAAAAATAAAATGTTTATTGAAAAAAAAATAAGTTTGTTTATTAAATTTTTCTGCAACAATAGTCGAGGTAGATGAAAAAGAAAAAAAAAGCCCTAATAAAAAAAGAAATACAAATGAAAATAAAATTTGTTTATCTACATTTCTCCACCATTTTGCTATTCTACTTGTATTATCTCTACCAAAACTAAGCATGTGATTTTTCTTTAAAATTTTTTAATAATAATTTTTTAAAATAATTTCCCCTACTTTCAAAGTTTTTAAATTGATCAAAAGAAGCTGCTGCTGGGCTAAATAAAATTGTTTTTCTTTCTCCAATATTTATTTTGATGTCTTTTTTAATTTTTTTTAAGGCATTCTTTAAATTATTTGCAACAAAATATGAAATATCTTTTTTTAATTGATTTGTGAAAAAAGAAGTATTCTTTCCAACAATATATGCCTTTACAATTCTATTTTTAATATCATTTACTTTAAAATAGTCTTTATCTTTTGGAGATCCTCCTACTATCCAATAAATATTCGTATGGCTGGTTAAAGATTGAAGCGCTGCATCAAAACTTGTAGCTTTTGAATCATTAATACATAAAATTTTCTTAGTTGATAATACAATCTCTTGTCTATGCGGGAGTCCTTTAAATCTATTTAATGCATTTACAATAGTCTTGTCGGTTACTTTGAAATTTCTTGCGATCTTATAAGCAAATATCAAATTTTCAAAATTACCTGTACTTTTAAAATATTTATTATTTATTTTTTGTAATAAAAATTCATAACTAGATTTATTAATCATAATAAGTTTAGACTTTATTTTTTTATTTTTATAAATTCTTTTAAATAATTTTGAATATTTATTAGAAGCATTTATATACAAATAATCATTTTTTCTCTGTGCATGAAATATTCTTGACTTAGTTTTAGCGTAGTTAGAAATAGTTTTATGCCTATCTAAATGATCTGGAGAAATATTCAATATAGCAGCATGTTCAGATCTAAAAATTTTAGAGTACTGAAGTTGATATGATGAAACCTCTAAAATAATAGTACTTTTTTTATTTTTACTTTTATCTTTATAATCAAGTATAGGTTTTCCAATATTTCCTAATGTAACAACTTTATATTTATCTGCTTTCAATATTTTTTCTAATATTTTACAAGTTGTTGACTTGCCATTTGTGCCGGTAATAGAAATAATATTCTTTTTTTTATTTAATTCAAAAAATATGTCTAAATCTGTAATTATTCTTTCTGAATTCTTTTTTAAATAATTTGTTATTTTGCATTTATTAATATCTATACCTGGGCTAATAACAATGTAATCAACTTGATTTGCTTCTTTCCAAAATCTATTAAGATTATAAAAAGAATTTTTTTTTAATTTTTTTCTTATTTTTATATTATCATCCCAACAAAAAATTTTTATGTTTAATTTTTTAAATATTTTTGCTACTGAAAAACCAGTTTTTCCCATACCATATATAGCAATATTTTTATTTTGATATTTTTGTAAAGATGACATCCCCTATCTTAATTTAAGCGTGGCTAAACCTATTAATGCTAATATTATAGATATAATCCAAAACCTAATAACAACTGTGGATTCTGCCCAACCCTTTTTTTCAAAATGATGATGAAGTGGTGCCATCATAAACACTCTTTTGCCAGTTAATTTAAATGATACTACTTGAATTATTACTGAAACAGTTTCAAGTACAAATATACCACCTATAATCCCTAAAACTATTTCATGCTTTGCAATAATACTAACAGCTCCTAATGACCCTCCCAAAGATAGAGATCCAGTATCTCCCATAAAAATTTTTGCAGGTGGTGCGTTGTACCATAAAAAACCTAAACAAGAACCAACGATTGAACCACAAAAAACTGATACTTCTCCAACATTTTCAATATATGGAATTTGTAAATAATCTGAAAAAACAGTATTGCCTACCACATAACATATAAGTGTGAACGAAAGTGCCACCAACATTACAGGGACCGTCGCTAAACCATCTAAACCATCAGTTAGGTTTACTGCATTCGAAGAACCCACAATTATAAAAAGTGAGAATGGAATAAAGAACAATCCTAAATTTAATATGAGGTTTTTAAAAAAAGGAAAATAAAGATTATAAAGATGTTCATTAAAACCATATTTTAATAAAAATATTACTGCGATCAAAGATAGGATTATTTGAAAAGTAATTTTCATCTTTGATGATAGACCTACTGAATTATTTCTTTTTATTTTTAAAAAGTCATCTATAGCTCCTAATAGCCCAAAACTTGTTGCAACTAGTATTAACATCCAAATGTATGGATTTTTTAAATCTGCCCATAAAAGTGTACCAAAAAGAATTCCAACTAAAATAAGAATGCCTCCCATTGTGGGTGTTCCAGACTTTTTTATTATATGATCTATTGGTCCATCTTCTCTTATGGGTCCGGTTATTTTATGCGATTCTATAAATTTAATAAATGGTGCTCCAACTACAAAAACTATTATCATTGAAGAGATGACTGAGAGACCGGTTCTAAATGTTAAATAACGAAAAACGTTAAGGGCTGAAAACTGGTCTATTAAAGAAATTAAAAAATTATATAACACTAGTTTGTCTCTTTTTAATATTTTTCGAAAATTGACTCAAGCCTGTAGCATTGGATCCTTTTACCATAAGTAGATCATTATTGTGTAAATTTTTGCAAAAATAAATATAAGCTTCATTAAGATTATTGAACACTTTTCCCTTTTTATCTTTAGATAAACGACTAAAGGTTTGCTTTATATACTTGCCATAAACAAAAACTTTATCAATATCACTTTTATTTATTACATTTGAAAGCTTTACATGAAACTTTTTTGATTTATTTCCCAATTCTAGCATATCTCCAAGAAAAACTATTTTTTTTTCTTTATTTATTTTTTTTAAATAGCTCAGATTTTCTATTGCCATTTTCATTGACAAAGGATTTGCATTATAACTTTCGTCAATAAACTTAAATTTTTTTTTAAACTTTTTTACTATTTGAATATCGCCTCTGCCTTCTGGAATTGAAAAGTTAATAAATTGATTTCTAATTTTTTCTAAATTTAAGTTGAGGGTAGATAAAACAGCAACACATGATAGAATATTGTATATAAAGCTGTTTGTTGAATTTTTTACATTAAAATAAAAATAATTATTTTTTACTTTTATTTTTAACTTGTAATAATTTTTTTTTCTTAAAATTTTTAATAAAGAAATATCAGATTTTTTTTTTATTCCAAAAGAAGTTATAATTATTTTTTTTCTTTTAGCTATACTAGATAAAAAACTAAAAAATTTATCATCTCTATTTAAAATTATATTACCTCTATCAGAAATATTATTAATTATTTCAGATTTAGCTTTTGCAATATCTTTTAATTTATTAAAGTTTTTGAAATGTGCTTCTGCAATATTTGTAATAACTGCTATCTTAGGTTTAATCATTTTTGATAATTTATGTATTTCACCTTTTTTATCCATCCCAACTTCAAATACTCCATATTCTGTATTCTTTTGTAAATTGGACAGGCTTAAAGGTACCCCAAACTTATTATTATAAGAATGAGGCGAACAATAAACTTTTCCATATTTCTTTAAGGAAAATCCAATAAGGTTTTTCAACGTAGTTTTTCCTGCACTTCCTGTAACTCCAATAATTTGAGCTGGGGATAGATCTCTAGTAAATCTACCTAGTTTATTTAGAGACAAAAAAGTATTTTTAACTTTAATAACTTTATTATTCGGGATATTTTTTATTTTTCTGCTAACAATCAACTTTACGGCACCATTATCAAGAGCTTTTTTTAAAAAATTATGTCCATCAGTTTTTTTTCCTTTAATAGCAAAAAATAGATTATTTTTTTTAATATTTTTTGTGTTTATTGAAACACCATTATAACTAATATTTTTTATTTCAGTTTGTGGATTAATTTTATTCAGAAGTTCATTTTTATAATTATAGAAATTTAAATTAATTTTTTTGTTATTAATTATTTTTTTAATAATTTTCTTATCAGAAAAATTAAAAATATTATTTGCATATGTTTGTGTTTCCTCGTGACCTTTTCCTGCAACTAAAAGTATTTCGTTCGGTCTTAATTCCTTAATAGCAGTTTCTATTGCCTTTTCTCTGTTTGCGATATTAGTACCTATATTTTTACATCCCTTCATAATAGAAGCTCTAATCTTACTGGGATTTTCAGATCTTGGATTATCGTCAGTAACAAATATTTTTCTACAAAATCTGCTAGCAATTTTTCCCATTTTAAATCTCTTTTTTTTATCTCTTTCACCCCCACATCCAAAAACTAATAAAATTTTTTGTTTAAATTGTTCTTGCAAATTGACTAAGCTTTTTTCCAAAGCATCTGGTGTGTGTGCAAAATCAACAATTATATTAGAATTATTACTTAATGTTTTAATATGTTCTAGTCTACCTGGCACTGATTTAATTTTATCAATTTTTTTAAAAATTTTTTCAAAACTTAGTCCACTTACATGTGCTGCTAAAACTGCCATTAGTAAATTTTTAATCTGAAAAAAACCAATTAAAGGAACTTTTATTGTAAATATTTTTGATCTTATTTTTATTTTTACTAATTGTTTATTTTTTTTATAAATATTAGATAAAATAACAATTGAGTCATAGCTTTTTCCAATTGTATTTTTTTTTAAGTTTCTTTTTTTTATAATTTTTTTAATAATTTTAAATTCTTTATTTTCTTCGTCAGTTATGATATTAGCTTTTGGATTAACTAAATTCCTAAATAAATACATTTTTGCATTAAGGTAAGATTTTATATCTTTGTGGTAATCTAAGTGATCGTGACTTAAATTTGTAAATATTCCTGTATTTATATTAAGATGATCTAATCTTTTTTGATCAAGTCCATGACTAGACGCTTCTATGACAACATTATTTACTTTCTTTTTTTTTAAGATTTCTAAATTTTTATGAAGAGAGAGAGCATCTATTGATGTAAGAGTAGTTTTTTTATTATAAAATTTAGATCTTAAACCTAGGGTTCCTATAGAAGCGCCATTCACTTTATTTAAGCTTAATATTTGATAAAAAAAGTCTGCGACAGATGTTTTTCCATTAGTTCCTGTAACAGCAATTATATTATTTGGTTTTTTTTTATAAAAATTAGAGCATATTTCAGCTAATTTTTTTCTCACATTACTAACTTTTAGGACAGGAATAGTGGATTTTATATAAATATTTTTTTTTTCAATAACTATAGCAGCTGCTCCTCTTTTTATAGCTTTATTGATAAATTTAATTCCTGAGGTTTTTTTTCCTTGAATTGCAAAAAAAATATAGTCTTTTTTGACAGTTCTGCTGTCAAAGGAAATACCTTTGATGGGTATATTTTTATAACCCACTTTTTTAGATTTAATTAAATTACCTAAAAACATTTAAAATTTTTTAGCAGCTTGTAAGTTATTTATGGCTAAAATTGGACCAATTTTTTCTATAATTTTGCCAGTAGTAACAACAGTATTCCAACCAGAGGTATTTCTTGTTTCTCCTTTATAATCATACCCATTTGGAAATTTTTCAGATGGTGGCATTTTATAAATATAGCTTGGTGCTGATTTTGGTTCGTCTAATATAACTAACAAAACGTACCTTGGATTACTTGCTGGAAATAATGAAACAAAAGTATTTAATTTTTCTTTTGAATTATATTTTAATGCTGTTCCAGTTTTTCCAGCAACTTCATAACCTTCTACGTTTGCAAAGTTCGCTGTACCTTCGCTGAGACTTACCACTTTTCTTAACATAGAATTTATTTCGTTACTAGTTTTTGTGGATATAATTTTCTTTTTTGTTTTGTTAATATTTAAGTTATTTTTTAAAATTGATGGTTTAATTTTATAACCTCCATTACCAAGTATTGCATATGCAGTTGCGAGCTGTAATGGTGTAGTTGTTATTCCATGTCCATATGAAACGGTTGCAAGTTTACACTTTCCCCATTTAAAAGGAATTGGTGTGCCCACTTCCTCTAAATCAAAATTTACTTTATTAAGTAGACCTAATTTTTTTAAAAAATTGTTGTATTTTGCTATACCTATTTTTTGAGCTATACGAACTGATCCTATGTTAGATGAACGAACTAAAATTTGTTCAACGCTTAAATTTTTTGGTAATTTATCGTGTTCACTAATAGAATATTTGTCACAAGTTAATTCATTTTCTAAATTTTTAAATATTGTATTTGGCTGTATTATGTTATTTTCTAAACCAGCTGCTATAGTGAATGTTTTAAAAACAGAGCCTAATTCATAAACACCAAGTGTAATTTTATTAGTATAGGCTTTATCTTCAATTATGACTCTTTTATTTAAATCATAATCAGGCATGGAAATTAAAGATAAAATTTCTCCATTATGAATGTCCATTAAAACTGCGGCGCTTCCCACATTTTCAAAATCTGATTGTGCATTTATTAATTCTTCTCTTATTATGTGTTGTATATTTGTATCAAGAGTTAGGTTTAAATCTGATTTAACTTTTTTATTATTACTTAAATAACTATTTAAAGATTTTTCTAATCCTGATATTCCTTCATTTAAATCGTCAGTTTGTCCCAAAATATGACTAAAAAGATTCTTGTGAGGATAAAGTCGTGATGGTTTTTTATTATAAACAAAAGCTTTATTACCCATCAACCAGAATTGATCTTTTTGCTTTGGCGTTAATCGTTTGCCAATCGTAAAATATTTTTCATTTTTTAATTTTTTTTTAATTTTTTTAATGTCTAGTTTTGGAAATAATATTCTTAGCTTTATTAATAAATTTTTTTTTTCTTTTTCATTTAGGAGTTTAGGTCTTACTCCAATATCATAAAGTGTTACATTAGCTGCTAAAATAGTTCCATTTCTATCGACAATAATATTACGATCATTAGGAACGTTATTTTTTTGTGAATTTGAATAAAAGTTTTTTCCTGATGATAAAGATAAATAGGTTATTTTAATGCTAAAAACTAAAAGAAGACTAATAAAAATAAAAAATAAAAAAGCAACTCTATTTAATGAAATCTTAATATGATGTGATTTATTATCATCTAATATTTCTGATTCTTTATAATCTTCAAAGTAAAAACTTTTATTTTTAATAGTTTTTTTTTTACTTTTCATGAAAATTATCTGCCAGGCATAACTGGGATACCTAAAAAGACTTTAACTACTTGAACCACTCCCCAGTTTCGCATCCTATCAAGTGTAAGAAGATCTTTAGGTGAGTTGTATATTTTTTTAATTTCATCTTTCTTTTTACTAATATTTAATGAAACTTGATTTTTTACCGCATCAGGTATTTCATCTGGGTTGGAATAAAGAGTTTTTATTTTTTCAATATTTGACTTACCTTTATTAATTTCTGTTGTTATTTGTTTTTTGATTTTTGTAGTAAAATTAGTATTTTGTAATTCTGTTTTTTTAGCTACTAAAGTTTTTTCACTAAAATATAAGTCTTGATTTTTTGTTTTAAGACTATTTATTTGTGATTTTTCATAAAATTTTAAATCAATATTTAAATGTTCTTTTGCTAATTTTTCTATATTTTCTGGAGACGATAGAACCTCGTGGTCTAAAATAGCTTGATCAAGATCTGAATTAATCTCTACAATTGATTTATTTAAATTATTAATTTCTTTTTGTAAACTTCTTGTCTCATTCTTTACAAATGACACAAATAGCAAGCCGGTAATAAAAAAAACTGTCAAAAATGAATATTTTTTAAAAATATTATTTTTTTTCTTTACTGGAATAGTATCTTGCCATTTGTTTACATCTATTTGGTTTTCGCTACCATAAAGATTGTCTTTATTAATAGGTAATGAACTTAACCATTTACTTTTATTAATCATACAATACCTGCTTCTAATTTTAAATAATTGGAAAATTTTATTAAAAATTCATTTGGATATACAAATGAATTATTATTTCTAATAGCATATCTTAGCTTGGCTGATCGTGACCTAATATTTTTTCTTACTTCATCTTCTTTTGGAATTAGTGGTTTCTTTAAAAAAAATCTAAATAAATTTTTATTATTTTCCTTTATGGGAAGATACCTTGAGGGGTTTTTTAAACTTGAACAAATGTTAAATAAATTTTTAACAATTTTGTCTTCAAGTGAATGAAAGCTTACAATTATTAATAAACCTTCATTTGGTAAAAGTTTTGAGGCTTCAATAAGCCCATATATTAACTCAGATAATTCTTTGTTAACAAAAATTCTTATTGCTTGAAAAGTTTTTGTAGCAGGGTTTTTTTTATAATTATGATAATTTTTTTTTGAATTAGTTATTATATTTGTAAGTTCTTCTGAAGTTTCAATTTTTTTTTTTATTCTATATTTTGCAATATTATTTGCAATTTTTTTCCCGTCTTTTTCTTCACCTAAAATTTTAATTATATTTCCTAAACTTTCTTTATCTAATGTATTTATTACATCAAAAGCTGAGTTTTCATTTATACCCATTTCCATATTTAAAAAATTTTTTGACTTAAATGAAAAGCCTCTTTCTTTATCAGACAATTGAAGTGAGGATAATCCTAAATCAAATATTATTGCTCTTGGGTTAAGTTTTGAATCAACTATTTTGTTTAGGTTGCTAAATTTTTCTCTATAGTAATTAAATCTTTTTGGATATTTTTTTTCTAAAGCGCTTGCATATTTTTGTGTTATTTTATCTCGATCAAATGCTATTACTTTAGTTTTTGGAAATTTCAAAATTGCTTCTGAATAACCACCACCACCAAACGTACAATCAATAAAAGTACCACCATGTTGAGGGGTAATAATGCTTAAAATTTGATTTAGCATCACTGGATGATGTATTTTTTTTTCCAGTAACATGGTGGTATTCATAAAATAATTTTTTAACTTCCATTTAATTTTTTTGTCTTCGTAAAAAAGCAGGTATTTCAAAATCTTCCTCCGAATTTGTTTCACTAAACATTTCTTGCTCTTTTAGATTATTTTCTTGATTAGATTTTGATTCTTCAAATATAGTGGTTTCACTTTGATCATTATCCTGGTTGAATGAGTTTTCATCAATATTATCTGAAAATAAATCGGGGGTAGCTAGTTCGATACTATCTACTTCAAAAGTATCTAAATTATTATCTTCTTTTTTAATCTCATCTTGACTAATATTTTCTTCCATGCTTTGAAGATAAGAAGCATTTTCCATTGAAATATTATTTAAAGAAGATTCGTTAGCCGTACTGTTAGCTTCCTCTTCTTCTTTTTTTTGAATTGGTTGAATAATATTATTTTGTTCAATAACAGTGTTTAAGTCTAAAGCTGTTGCGCCTTCAGTTACGCTTAGAGTAGGTTGGTTTGCTGTTGGGGTGTTTGTAGAACTATCTAAGTAACCTGGGTTTCTAGTATGTGAGCTATGAACAACTCTAATCACTGATTTTGTTTGAGGTACTTGCCCATCCAATGATGTAGCAACTATAGATACTCTTATCTTACCATTTAAATTTTCATCTTCTATTGAACCAAATATTAATTCAGCTTCAGGATCTACTTCAGCTCTAATTTTATTTACAGCCTCGTCTACTTCAAACATAGTAAGATCATTGCCTCCTGTAATATTTACTAAAAGACCCTTTGCTCCTTTTAAAGAATATTCATCAATTAAAGGATTGTTTAAAGCAGCATTTGTTGCTTCTTCAATTCTTTTTTCTCCTTCAGCCTCACCTGTTCCCATCATGGCTTTTCCCATTCCTTTCATGATGGTTTCAACATCTGCAAAATCTAAATTAACTAAACCTGGTCGAACCATTAAATCAGTAACGCTTTGAACACCAGATTTCAAAACATCATTTGATAACCCAAAAGAATTTTTAAATGTTGTTTTTTCATTTATAATTTTAAATAGGTTTTGGTTTGGAACAATAATATTTGTATCAAGGTGTTTTTTTAGCTCTTCTAGTCCTTGAAGAGCAATTCTCATTTTTTTTGGACCTTCGTAAGAAAAAGGCAAAGTTACAACTCCAACAGTTAGAATGTTTAATTCTTTAGCTGCTCTAGCGATTACATGAGCTGCACCAGTTCCTGTTCCACCTCCCATTCCAGCTGTTATAAAAACCATATTGCTACCTTTAATGTAATCAACTATATCATTTAAAGATTCTTCGGCTGCTGCCTGACCAATTTCATGTTTTGCGCCAGCTCCTAAACCTTTTGTAAGATTCGATCCTAGTTGTATTTTTGCTTCAGCTTTGTTCGTTCTCAAATCTTGTGCATCAGTATTTACTGCAACAAATTCTACACCTTCCATTCCAGCATCAATCATGCCATTAAGGGCATTTCCTCCAGCTCCACCGACACCAATAACTAAAATTCTAGGTTTAAGTTCTGTTAATTCTGGTCCTTTTATATTAATTGTCATTTCCCCTCCTTGTTAAATTGTGTTTCCCACTTTAGACTTGCTCTATTCAAATTAGCTTTTTTCCTTGCTTGTATTTTGAATTTTTCAAAAAGTTTTGGTTCCCAAATTTGAAAAGTCTTTCCTTGGCCAACAAAAAGCATTGTTTGTTTAATTTTTGCGTGACTTAATAACTTATTAGATAAAGAAATTCTGCCTTCGCTATCGAACTGAAGATTAATACTTTCAGACAAAACAGAGGTAGCAAAAATATCCCTTTTTTCTTCAAAAGGATTTAATGAATCTATTGACTCTGAAAGTTTTTCAATTCTGTTTTGTGAACATCCCTCAATCGCAGGGTTATTAAATGATGGATAACAGATAACTCCATTATAACCTATGCTGCTTAAATAAGCTCTAAAACTGGCTGGCACTGAAACTCTCCATTTTTTGTCTAGTTTGTTTTCGTAAGTTGATAAAAACATATTTTTTAAAGTCAGCAGCGCCTATTGATAAATTAAAAAAATTTTTATAATTTAACTTTTTTAGCACCATAAACCCCTCCTATGGGAATATATGGGATCATATGGGTTTTCAACCTATCCGTCAATACCTTAATTTTTAAACATATTTTGAAAAAAAGACCTAATAATGTATGTATTGTGAGGGTTGATATTTAGGTACAAATTTGAATCATTTAGGAATCAAAACGTGAACATCGTTTATTTTTAGATCTTTTTATTTCTTCTTTATTTTGTTGATGGCCAGACAATCTATAAGCCGGGTTCTGTCATTTAAATCGGTCATTTATCTGGGGCTAAATTTACATTTAACCTCTAGCAACCAACCCAGATAGCTAACTAAGAACTGTTTTTGACCCAAAAGGCCGTGCTATCTCTATTTGGTCTTGCTCCCGGTGGGGTTTTCCATGCGTCTCTTGTTACCAAAAAACCGGTGAGCTCTTACCTCACCTTTTCACCCTTGCCTTGATAAGGCGGTTTATTTTCTGTGGCACTATCCCTAAGGTCACCCTCGCCAGAAGTTATCTG
>MDSV01190221.1_pt1 | contig 11886 bp, 9 predicted proteins | sample 810851 | NCBI WGS metagenome assembly MDSV01 (sample SAMN05326640, study PRJNA326480) | marine metagenome | isolation source: seawater | place: Atlantic Ocean: North East | collected 2012 | reverse complement strand
CTGAGATTTGACAAATCGGTGAACCTGCGCAGTTTGGGTCGTCACAATCAGACAGACCATCACTGTCATTATCTTCACCATCACTACATTCTCCAGCTTGATCTCCCTCAAACAAAATTATTGTCTCATTGTTTCCTGTATTTTCGGAATTATCAGTATCTTCTGATGTTTCATTGTCACTATCTCCGAGACATCCTGCAAGAGAAAATGTAGTCAGCAAAATACAAAGGAATACAGAAATAAATTTGTCCATATTTAATTTCTAGCATGAGGAGAAAATAAAGATATCGAGTGCTTAAAGGGTGACACTTACGAATGCCCCTGTTCGCAAGGATGCCCATGCAAATTCGATTCAACTAATCCTGAAGACTGATTGAATATCACTCAAATGTATCTTTACGGGTTCTAATCAATGCTAGGAACACTAACAGAACTATGACTAATGCAACTATTTGCACATTGGTTGAAGAAATCATAGAGGTTTCATCATCAGTGGTAACTTTCCCGTCTCCAGATTCTGAGCACTTCTTTCCGTCACCTTCGGTGGTGAATGAGACGCTTTGTGAAGCGGTATTTTCTGATGGGTCCGTTGCTGTGATCTTTGCACTGTGCTCTCCCACACATAATGCGTAACTTACGGCATGGTTCTTACCAAGTTCAGTATTTTCAGTAGATGAATCTAGTTCGATCTGTCCAAATGTATCTTCATCGGTAAACCATGACACAGTGGTTAGGCCGGTGTCGTCAGTAGTAGCTCTAACATTGAGAACTTGAGGAGCGGTAGTATCTGAATCCGAGAGCGTTGAAAATGTAATCTCTTGAGCGATTCCATCAGGCGATGCTGTCATTGTACAAGTGTAATTTGTTCCCGCAATTAGTCCAGAAACCTGTATTTGGTGGGAAATCGACTGCTCTTCATCAGAACCAATAATAGGTTCACTGCTCGCTGAGGAACACGAAATCTGAGAGTTGGATTCCTTGGTTGTAGACCAAGTAATAATCGCAGAATTATCGGTAACAGTTAGCACGCTAGCAGCGTAGATTTGTTGAGAAATCTCAGGCATTTCGAAGCCTGTAAGTTGTGCATAAACTCCTTCCGCAACATCGTAATCAGCCAGGATTGTCTCTTGCTGGTCATCGGTTCGTACAATGTCCAAGACGTTTGGATCGTACTCAATTCCATCATCTGTTGAAGCATCACTTCCTCCCCCAAGTGTCCATGTCTTTGAAGTCTCATCTACATCTCTCCACTTACCGGTTCCAAATCCATCTTGAGAACCTGAAACTATCACATAGCGATAGGAAGCTACATCTGTTCCAATCACATCTTTTGATACAGTGAATACGATTGTATTCGTGTCTTTGTCACCTTCAACTTCGACACCTCTGGCGGATGTTGCACCTGTTTCGGATTGAACTGAATATACGGCACCTGGCTCACCTGTTCCACTGATTACAACTTCCCAAGCCCAATCAGGGTGAATTTCTGCATTCGCTCCAGGAAGCATGTCAGTTCGTCCGGTTTCCGAATCACCTTTGTCAACATAAATTTGGATAATCTGATGAGAGAAACCGTTGGATAGAGACCAATAATTAGTAATCTCAGCCATCTCAAAGGTGAATCTTGCATTCCAATCAGACTGTTCAATCTTTACGCCTTGAATGTCAAACAAATCCATTCCTCCAGCGAAATCACTAGCAGTAGGTAGAGTGATTGTACCATCTCCATGACCATCTCCTGAAGCGTCATCCATCTCGAGGAGAGTGACCCATTCCTCGAGTTCAGGCAACACCATCTCTGAAGGTGCTGGAGGTGCTACTTCTAGATCGGATTCTGAAGCTAAATCAGCAACTACAACTTTGATTCGAGTAGAATATCTCGGTGCCAGACCCAATTGAGACCATGGAATCTGGAATTCATACACATCATCATGCGCACATCCTCCCAAATTAGAGGAAACAGGACTAGCCCATACTTCTGAAGAGCCGATTATGCCTTTGGCGGACAATCCAATCCATTTCGAGCGCCCATCATCTCGAATCTCATCGAAATCGAATCGAATTAGATTCTTGGCAGGGAATCCTAGGATTTCACCTCCAATATCCGTACGGAAGTTGGTTTCTGCTTCATTGAAATTAACTGCATTTGGTTGCATGAAATAGATTTCAACTGATTTGTCAGCAATCGAACCGTCATCATTTACATCTACTCTAACGTAAACGTTGTTTGAATCATATCCAATGTGGAAGGATTCTATGTCCATGCCATTGCCTGTCACTGAATTAGCGTCATATCGAGCTGCACCGTCCCATTCGCCAGGAAGAGCAATTCCGTCAATCATCGGCTCGATTGTTCCACCATATGGAGCATCTGGAATACTAGGGTTGGTCCACAAATCCTGCAAATAAGGTGGTAATTCTAAATCGATAGCACGGTAGATGTTTGAGAGATGTACTTTGAACAGAACATCCCAATTTTCGTCGTATCCACTATCTTGGTCTAAGCCATACCACCAGAACCAATCGCTACCTTCAGCGATGTAGAGGCTCTCCCAAGCAGCATCTAGTCCTGGGTGATTTGGATTTTCTTCTTCGAATGCAACAAGTGCTTTCCTTGCTTCAACTAAACGCTGCCAGCCAAGGCTTTCTTCTGCCTCACCAGCCCATGTTGAAAGAGTTCCATCTACCCAAGAACCGGTTCCAATTGTCTCGATTTTAGGAAGATCCCTCTCTGTTTCTAGGAATTCTCCAGGAGTTGTTGTTACTATTGTAGGATGAGTTTCTAGACGTGAAAACCATTCATCGACAAATGGGCGGCCATTGTCGTTGTGTTGGAATTCCGACATGAACATCCAGTTTTCACCGTCCATTGAAACAGTTAGAAGATGCTCAGAAGGGTCTTCTCCTGCATCTAGTAACTGTTGGCGAACATCATCGACATAGGAGACGAAGTCGGTCACAGCATCTTCAGGAGTCATTGAACCATAGTTCCAAGCAACTCGGTCTGATATTACACGGTCACGGAATACAACCGCAACCTCTCCTCCATCTTCACCTGTTGCGATCCAAGGCATTGCTAGATTTGCTGCGTCGCTAATGTCGACGTTATTGCCGTTCATGTCTGTTGACTTCATCAGAATTTCTTCATCTGTGACCATCCATTCGATCCCTACATCAGTTACAGGCTGGACCATAGCAGGGCTAACTGCTTCTTCTGAGGGCCACATTCCTACCGGACGGAATCCCATCTCTTCTTCGAACAAGTCCATTCCTGTTGTAAGGTGGTTTTGAACATCATCAGGCCAAGCCTGCTTTGTTACTCTAATTCCATCCTCCATCTGCCATCCTGGCATCATTAGCAAAGGTAGAATCGGATGGTAGTAGGGAGTTGTTGTCAATTCGACTTGGCCTGCAGCCGCAAGGTCGCTATACATCGGCAAAACATTGCCCATGTGCGCATGCTGTGCATCGATCACATACATCAAATCGGCATGAGTGTAGTTACCATTTTGTTGGAATAAATCAATCAAACCTTCATCTCTGTGCGTAGCATCATAATTGCCCAAGACATAGTCTGGTGAGAATTGATACAAGTACCATAGCACTTGCAAATCTAGGAATTCTTGTGGCGGCAACAAATCATCATCCATGATGGTTGCAGGTTTGAGATTGTGGAGTGTCTTGTCGTGTAGATAAGAATACATTTCAGAAGATGGCTGGACCCATGCATTAGGAACATCTTCGCTTACATTGTATATCCAACCACTGTTCCAGAAGGATTGGAATTGCATTACATGAAGCTCTCTCTCTGTAGCATTAGGATAATCTCCTTCAGGCCAAGGGCGCTTAGCGATATCGGTATGAACATCTAGAGTTTCTTCACGGTGATAATCCAACAATTGTTCCATGAAGGATGGAACAAGGTTGTAGGTAATTTTTGTCCCAGGATAACTCTCAAGGATACCTGGGGAATCTACGTACTCTGTCATAGCGTGTACACGTACCCAAGGCATCTCATACATGCCTGTTAGCTTGTTCTTGTAATACGGTTGGTGCTGGTGGAAAATGATGGCCAAATTGAGTGCATCATCTACTTTCTCTGGAGTGGAACGTTCCTCGATAGTAATATCTGCAGGTGTTTGATTTGCAAGGTCGCTTGTAGAGTAAAAGTGGCTAAACTGAGAGAATGAATTGTTCATTGGGAATGCTGCCCATACATTTCCTGCATCCTGCCATTGGCCCCAGGCCATCATATCCATATGCGTAGGATTACCAATATCTGCTAATGGAATTGAAATCTCTGTAACTTTGTTATCACTCCATCCAGCATGCATTTCTGGCGTGGAAATATCATTCCACTGGCCAGCGCTAAATCCAACCAGTCTTACATAGGATGAATCCTCAACAACTACACCGTAATCAGCTGCAAATGGAAGGGTCTTGATTCCATTCCACGACTTTGCTGTAACGGATCCTTCTTCGCTTGTGTTCAGATAGAAGAACAAGTCAGCGCCTTCGCTTGTTGAGCTTAGATCAGTTCCGTCCCAAGCAAGGTATAGATTGGTAGAATTCCAATCGAGATGGAAAGAAATTCCATTAGCATCTGTACCCATGTGGGTTTCTGAACTCCACTCGTTCAGAGAGCCGTCTACTGTAGCAGCCATAGAAGAAAATGGGACTAGGATGAAAATCAAAGCCAACAATATTGCGCTGCGAGGCATGACTCGGGCACAGGGAGTAAACTCAAAGGTTTTCGGCCTTACACATCGTTTTGATGGCACAGTATACAGGGGTATTGTGTCATATCACCAGTCTACCCAAAGGCTTGGAAGATGGAGAGATGTTCATCGATTATGTTAGAGAATACGGTGCTTCTGCATGGCAAGTTTTACCGATTACTCCTCCAGATGAACACGGCTCACCATACGCTTCACCTTCTGCATTCGCAGCATGGGACTCATTAGGTCATTCAAATGCTGAAGATATGACTGAAGAATCTTACTGGCTCAATGACTGGCTGCTGTTTGAAGTATTGAAAGAAAAGTTCAATGGAAAACCGTGGTATGATTGGCCCGCAGAATACCGAGACAGGAATCCTGAATCTCTTGCTAAAATCAAATTGGATTCAACAAGACAGGCCAAATTCATGGGACGATGGAAAGAAATTAGAGAATATGCAAAATCAAAAGACGTCAGCCTAATTGGAGACCTTCCGATTTTTGTTTCTCACGATTCTGCAGATGTGTGGGCTCACAGAGAATTATTCCTATTGGATAAAAAAGGGATGCCTGAAGTTGTTGCAGGAGTTCCACCGGACTACTTTAGCAAAAAAGGCCAGAGATGGGGTACTGTTCTGTATGATTGGGAAGCTCATAGAAAAGAAAATTGGGAATGGTGGAGACAACGAATGGCTAGAATGATGCGGCTTTTCGACATGGTTAGAATCGATCATTTCCGCGGCATACATTCCGCTTGGGCTATACCTGTGAAACACAAAACTGCTCGAAAAGGAAATTGGTTAGAAGGTCCAAAGGATGAGTTAATTGAGGCTTTAATCGAGGTATGTGGAAGCTATAAATGCATAATTGCCGAAGATTTGGGAATTATTCCAAAAGAGGTCATAGAGTTGCGACAAAGACACAATTTAGAGGGCATGAGTGTTCTACAATTCGCCTTCGATGATGATAACAAAGACAACCCTCACAAGCCAGAAAACATCACTTCTGACAGAGTTGTATACACTGGAACTCATGACAACAACACGACAAAGGGCTGGTGGGATGGCAAGAAAAGGAAGCGCCTCAAGCCCTACATTATGGATGGCGAATCAGTTTGCCAGACCATGATTAGATTGGCCAAAGAAAGTCCTGCTAGAATGGCAATCATTCCAATTCAAGATATTATGGAATTGGGCTCAGAAGCACGGATGAATACTCCTGGAGTAGCCCATGGAAATTGGCAATGGAAGTTTAGTTGGGATGCACTATGACTGATGAGATTGAAATTAGAATTAGCGAATGGGAAAGCATTTGCTCGGCTTTCACAGAGATGTTTGATGGCCTGGGCAAATTAGAGCTCTCTGAAAATGTAATTTCCTATCAATCGATTGAGCCCCATGTTGCAACTGGAATTACTCTAGATGATCAAGGTAGAGTTCTAGCAAATATGCCGTTACATTCGATAGAAACGGAGTTTGATATAGTCCAGATTTCGGCAAATAGAACATCAATCAAACTGATTGGAGATTCAACGAACTATGTCTATCGAATACCTTCTGAGATTCTGAAATCAAGAGACGGCTAAATGGGGATAAAGATGGATTCGATTTTTCTTAACAGATTGGCAGTGTCTCAATCCCTTGTTTTCGACCTCAGTACAAACCAACTTTGGGAATTAATTAGTACTGAAGGAAATCTAAATTCCAGTCATCCATTTTGTAAGTCAAATGAAGCGATTGAATGGACCAATGGAAATTATAGAGACAAATTGGTCTATCTCAATGATAGAACGTATATCAGAAAGTTCCAAACATGGGAAGAAGGGAAGGGCTACACTCTAATTATCGGTGAAGAAAATGGCCCGCAATCATTCGTTGAGTGGGTTATCAGAGATGAAGGAAATAAATCGAAATTGACAATAACAGTTTATCCTTTCATACTTGCAAAGTTACCAAAAATCTTGGCTATTTTACCACACAAATTATGGGTCCAACCTCGATTAAACTCTTACCTAAAATCAGTATTATTAGGGTTCAAACACTATGCAATGACGGGGAACAGTGTACCGAGAAACCACTTTGGGAAACACCCATGGTTTTCAGATTAAGACCAGTAAGCTTCACGAATTGCTTGATTTGCATTCATGCACGCAACAACGTCACCCGGGCGGCTAGGAATTTCTTCATTGCCCGCTAAGTGGTTGTAAATCGGCCCCACGTTGGACATGTTGACTACGCCCCAGCCGACTTGGGTGCAAGGTGCGACTGGCGACATAGGAGTTGTTCCCGAGGTTGGGTCCCAAGTAGAGAAACTTGGATACCATGCAGATTGATTTAGGGCGTGTCTAATATCTGCGTTGGTGATTTGTAAATCGCTGCTGTTAACCAACAAACCGTTTCTTGCATATTCATCAGATGCTCCCGATAACATGTCACCAGCATCTTCTCTTAGCATGGTGATTACAAGGCTGAGAATGCCTGCTGTGCGCGGGGTTGCGAATGAGGTTCCAGAGGTTACATGGTAGCCATCTGTGTCATCGTGATTTGGAAGAAGTTGGGTCCAATCAGCCGCAATGTCGGGATAAGAACCACTCATAGTTTCCTTCTGGTCATCATCTTCCTCAGCATATCCTGAGATTCCAATCGACCAAGGTGGGCCTGCTGTAGAATCTTGAACTGCCGGTGAAGGTGTGTTGTCTGAAGCTCCTGTGTGAATCTTCTTGTAATCGACAACTGCTACCTTTGTTGCATCTTCAATCCCGGGTACTGGAATGCTACCAATTGGTCCAAATGAAGTTGTGATAATGTCGACTAGTGGCTGGTTTGCCGCTGCTAAAACCGCCGCATCAGAGAAGCCTTCAACAAAGAAAATCACAGCATCTGGGTTTGCATCTAATACAGATCCTGTTACCGCAGTTCCATGGCCATCTGAAGGGTCATCTAGAATTGGAATGTTTGTATCATCATCAGGAGTTGTTCCAATGATTCTAGTTCCCGGGAAGTAAACGATATCTGTAGATGTGATTACATCCCAGCAGGATTCCTTGTCTGCCTCATAGCGTTCCTGCCATGTGCCTTCTTGAGTCAAGTTACATGACATGGTAACTCCAAGCCCATCGAGTAGCCAATCTGGATATGTCTCATTCAGACGGAATCGGTCATGATAGACATTGATTCCCGTATCGATTGGCGCTACTACGCTGTAAGCACCGAATACCTCCTCGACAACTGGGATTTCGACTTCTTCAGTTGCCTCTTCTCCAAAACAACCAGCAAGTGAGATACTGGCCATCAATAAGGCCATCAATACGACCTTGGCGTTATCTCGCATGAGCACACCCACTCGCTCGGCCATTTTGAGTTTGACCCCGGCCATAAACACGCATTTTGACAGAAAAATACAGACATTATTAATCAAAACAACAGATTTTACGACATGCCAGAAGGGCCTGAAATCCATCGTGCAGCGGATAAAATCCGTAAAGTGCTGGAAGGAAGGGTCATAGAAGAAATCGAGATTACGCTTCCTCAATTCAGTGGTAGAGAACTCGATTTGCTCGGTAAAACTGTCAACAAAGTAGAGGCAAGAGGCAAGGCGCTGTTGATTCATTTTGACACATTTGTGATGTATAGCCACAACCAGTTGTATGGCCGCTGGACAGTCAACCTTAGAACGACTGAAGCCAAAAAATGGAATCGCTCACTTAGGATCGCACTAACCACTGACAAACACACTTGCAGACTTTGGTCTGCAACCGATATCTTGCTGATGGAACCATGGGAGTTATCAGGTCATCCTTACCTTGCAAAATTAGGACCTGATGTTGTAATTGGAGAGACAACTATTCAGGATTTAATCGACCACATGAATCAGAAAACATACCAAAGAAGGCGACTCAAAACTCTGCTACTGGATCAAGGGTTCTTTGCTGGAATAGGAAACTACCTGCGCAGTGAAGTCCTGTTCGCCTCGGGTTTGCATCCAGACAGAACTGTAGGCTCTCTTTCAGATGAGGAAAAAGAAAAGCTAGCAGAGCAGGCACTATTTCTGTCTAGACAATCTTTCCAGAAACCAGGAATTACAATCGATTTAGGACTGTATGAAAACCTACGAGATGTTGGATTCACTAGAGGTCAAGCAAGGCACTGGGTATTCACTCGTAACGACCAGGAATGCCATGAATGTGGAGAATTAATCGTCCACACCAGGCCTGCAGGACGTAGACTAGACTTCTGTCCGTCCTGCCAAAATTAAGATTTTATTGACGCAAGGATATTTGGGTCTAAGACTTCACCCTTTGTCATCTGTTGCCGCACATAGTGTGTGACTTCCTTTGCGGTATCTTTGGCTTGCTGTGTGCGCTTTGCAAGTGTCCGCATCGGCATTGCCATTCTGTGGTTTCCTCTGAAGTGGTCTTGATTTTCTTCTAAGAAATTCCAGTACATATCAGAAATTGGGCATGATTTTTTGAAATGAAGTGAACAATCTCCACAGTAATCTCCCATCTTCTTGATGTAAGGAGTTCCGCTAACATACGGCTTAGTAGTCATCACTTCTCCAACCGCATAAGTACCCATAGCTAGCACATTAGGCTCGACTACCCAATCATAGGCATCAGTGAACATTGCCCAGAACCAATCGGTCAATTCTCTAGGGTGGATTCCTAGCAAGTTTCCGATGTTTGCAAGAACCATGAGGCGAGGTATGTGGTGGGCATAACCAGTTTCAACAACATCTGAAACCGCTGTATCAAGGCACAACATTCCCGATTTTTCTCCCCAGAAGGTCGGTGGAAGTTCGTATGAGTTTTCCAGTACGTTTGGAGTAATTTTGGCTGCTGGCCATCCTCCAACCCAGCCAGCAGCTGGTCTTGCTTCGACAGGGGTTGAATCGGTGGCAAACCCGTCTGTCAACTCGTGAACGTGGTGAACGAATTCTCTCCAGCCAATGATTTGGCGAACAAATCCTTCTTTCGAGTTAAGTGGAATATCCAGTACAAGTGCATCATTGAGAAGAGTGCTTGGCATGATTCTTCCAAGGTTCACCAATGAAGACATAGTCGTGTGGAAAAGTGTGCGATGTTCTTGAGTCATAGCATCCTCATACGGGCCGAAATAATACATCACTGAGGCTTTAGCCCAGTCCCATAATCGCTTGGCATCTTCAAGGGATGCTGGCAGATTTTCCGCGACTATTTTTCCTGGATGATGGCCATATTTATTCTCGACCATCTCGATAACTTCGAGAGTTATTTCATCAGGCTTGAAGGTCAGTGTTTCAGGAAGGTCAACAGCACCATCCCATGGCAATCTATTCTCGTCGTCCAAGGACCATTTTCCACCAACTGGCTTGCCACCATCCTCCAGCATAATTGAGTAATTCTTGCGAATATATCTGTAGAATTTGTCCATTCTCCAAGGTGCGTTTTGCCCGGCTCCCTTAATGAAATCCTCAGTTGTGGTCAGCCATCCTTTGTGCTCCAATACTGTCAAGTGACCTGCTTCAACCAAAGGCTGAATTGAGTGACGAAGGTTCAATTCTGCTGGCTTGGTTACAGTAATTTCCCCTAGCTCTTCACAAAGTTCTGCGAGGACTTCTCCGTATTCTTTCTCTGAGAAAACATACCTAATCGAATAGCCTGCATCTTGCATCTCGAGCGCGAAATGCCTCTGATTTGAAAGCAGAAGAGCGAGCTTCTGCTTGTGATATGGGAGTTGGCTAGCCTTCCATGAGGTCTCGATGAAAACCAGGCCAACACCTTGTGCTTCAGGAAGCAAATCTTGGCTCAGTTGGTCATAGGAAACGAAGTGCCAAGTATTCACACCAGCGAGGTGCCCGAGTGCTGATGTGAATACTGACACACTCAACTATTCTGCAGGTATTTTTGAACTGTTGTTGATTCGCATGGCAGTCAAGTAAATTAAACTGAGTGAAGTAAAAGCAACATGGCAGATGATACAGGATTCCAGTTACTGGTAACTAATCAGGGAAACACAGACAGAATTATTCGAGCAGTTTTGGCAATAATTTTACTCGTTGTTTCATACACATCTGGATTCGAAACAATGAACGGGATGATCGCATTATCAGTAGCTGGTGTATTGATTTTCAATGTAGTTTCAGGTAATTGCTACATTTATCGAGTACTCGGAATCAATACCTGCCCAGTTGATTTGAAATCCTAATAATAGGTATTAATCAACATTCTAAAAGTGAAAACACTGCCTTAGGAGCATGAGAAGGATACTAATTCCTTTGGCTCTAGTCCTTTTCTTCTCTGTTTCTGCAAGTGCTGAAACCTACATCATAACTGGTACTGCGACTTATTCTGACAACTCGCAACTCGTATTGCAGGACATCTCAATCGGCTGCGAAACCAGCGAGAGTAACTGTAGGCAATTCCAAGGGACAACCACTCAAACCGATCGCTATGGCAACTTTACACTCGCATTCACTGTAGATGAAGAAGACGATGAGACACGTATTCTTCTCACAGTCAAAGGTGAAGAATTCCCACACACAATTGACTTGGATAGGCTTAGAGCATCGGGCGGCTCGGTTATTCAAAACATCCGTTTAAGTGGAGATTCAACGCCTATGGGCTCTGGATTTAGTTCAGCATGCTGCTTAATTCTGTTTGTGATTATGGCAATTTACATTCTAGGAAAAACTGCGAGAATGTTATCCACGCCAGCTGGTAGGATGGAATTCAGAGGTTACAAACCTGAGAGATATGTTCAGTGCCCAGTGTGCGACATTCCTGTAGCACATCACCAACTAACCAAACATCTGATTGTAGACCATGATATCGAAATGTTCGAAGCCGGACAAATGGCTGGAAAGGTGCTACGAGGAACTTGGTCAACTGAAGAAGAATGAAGTTCGCTTCTTTTTCAACAGGTGGCTTCTAGCCCAAATATGCGAATCGGCCATTTATTGAGCATTCAACCATTTTGCTTGAAAATCAATGATTCCAGACCTAGGGGGCAAGTGTTATAGTGGCGTAATAATCGTGTCTAGTTAGCGGAAGCGAAGGTGCATGTTGATTACGTATAGGTAATACCGGTATCATCTATAGTGGGGAGTGAGAATATGGTACGATTAGCAAATGCCGCGTCGGACTTGAAAATCCAAATTCGCATGATGAAAATACTCTTTACAGAAGTTG
>MDSV01139537.1_pt1 | contig 11886 bp, 11 predicted proteins | sample 810851 | NCBI WGS metagenome assembly MDSV01 (sample SAMN05326640, study PRJNA326480) | marine metagenome | isolation source: seawater | place: Atlantic Ocean: North East | collected 2012 | reverse complement strand
TCTGTTGTTTGAGTTTGTGCGGGAATTTCGAATGTTCAGGTCGTTGTGGGAACTTTCCGGTTGGTGGAGCGATTACGATGTTTCTATCATTGGTTTCGACCAATACGTCTTCATTCGCAATATCAGAGTCTTCATTGACTTTTTCTTTGGATTCACGAACCAAGGATTTGGCTTGTTTTCTACCTACGACCGCTCCGGCAATAGCTCCAGCAGGTCCGGCCATCACGGATCCTACTGCGGCTCCAAACACTGTTCCAGTTTTGGTCGCGGTTTTTTCAAAGACAGGTTTCACGACCCCCTCAACAATCGTCGAATTCTTGGAATCCGTTTGATGAAGTGACGCCTTGTCATCATGATTTTCTGGAAGGTCGGGGCCAAGGGCGATGATCTGCGTGGTTTGTGGGGGGGTGGCCGCTTGGGCCTTCCGTTCGTCCCGCTGCTCTTTGGCCTGCTTGAGTTTCTCTTTGGTTTGTTTCACGCCTTTGCTGACGGATTTGGTCGCCTGTTCAGCGGCTACACTGATCTTTTCTGAGGCTTCAGCGGTACTCTCTGAGAGCCGGCTGCCGACTTTTTTTCCTGCTTTGGTGGCTTTCACCGTTGTTTCCTTGGTCGCTTCTGCGACTTTCTTCCCGAGTTCTTTCGAGCGTTTCCCAGTTTTCTCACCAAGGGCCTTGGCCTTTTCACCAAAGGACCGCATGCGATCTTTCATGTCCGGCTTGCTCTCTGTGACCTCCTCTTCTGGGACCTCTGGTGAATCGGACATGATGCTGACAGGCCCGTTGGCCCTATCAAAAGCACGACGGCACACATCAGTACTCGACCGGTTCGGCGTCGATGGTCCGCCAGAGGAACCACGAAGCCGCCGTTCGCCAAGGCGCCCACCGCTCAGCGAAAGCTTCCGCGTCCTTGCCGTCCTCCACGCCATCGGTCAAACGCTGAATGGCACGAACCAGGCCGATGTCCCCTGGAGAGAACACGTCTGGGCGAAGCAGCACGAACATGAGGAACATCTCTGCGGTCCACGGCCCGATGCCTCGGAAGCGCATCAGGTGCTTTCGCAGTTCGACGTCCGAGCATGAAGCCCAGTCACTGGGAAGCAACGTGTCGGCTTCCGTGGCCAAACCGTGCACGTAACTGGCCTTGCTCCGCGTCAAGCCGCAGCTCCGCAGATCGTCTTCGGACACCGATAGCACCCGAGCTGGAGTGACCTCGCCAAGCAGCGTTTCAAGCCGGCCCCAGATGGCCTCGGCTGCAGCCACTGAGATTTGTTGTCCAACGATGGCGTTGGCCACTGAACGGAAAGCATCGCCTTGTCCGGCCAAAGCGGGGCTTGGATAAGCACGGACGATGGGACCGAGCAGGTCGTCTTCGGCCAGCACGGCCACGGCCTCCTCCCACCAGGGTGCATCGCCCACGGGAAGCGGGTCCATGGCCGTTGGTGCTGCGCTGACCTTTTGGAGGCTCGCTCCGGCCCCTGTCCATGGACCTCGACGCGGCGATGGACCGGATCAAGCATCTCGACCGTGCGGGCTGGGTGCTCGCAGGGCACGACGCGCCCGAGAGCGTGGCGGCCCACAGTTGGGGCATGGCCGTCCGGTGTTTGCAGCATTGTCCTGAGGGCCTTGACCTTGCGACCGTGCTCAGCATGGCCCTGGTCCATGACCTCGCCGAAGCCGTGGTCGGGGACATCACGCCGCACGACGGCGTGGACAAAGCCGAGAAGCACGCGCAGGAACGCGCGGCGATGGCCACCATCGCGCCGCAATGGCTGGACTTGTGGGACCTCTACGAGGCAGGCGAAAGCCCCGAAGCCGTCTTCGTCAAGCGGATGGATTCCCTCGACATGGCCGCGCAGGCCGTCGCTTACGAGCGTCAAGGTCTGCTGGACGGTGCTCCCTTTGTGGCCTCTGCAGAACGGCGCCTGAAAGGAACGCGTTGGTCGACGGATTCTTGAGGACCGGCCGCAGCCGCCGGGCTAGAGTCCCGTAGTGTAGAGGTCCATCATCTCGGATTTTGGTTCCGAGGACCCCGGTTCGAATCCGGGCGGGACTACCTCATGCCATTGAGCGAACCATGATGAATGGGAGTTCCGTCGCCACCTCATGGCCATTGAACGCATCGCGGTGATTGGAGCAGGACAGATGGGCAACGGCATCGCGCAAGTCGCGGCCACGTCCGGGTTTGAGGTCGTCATGATCGACATCAACCAAGACGCCGTTGACCGAGGCATGGCGACCATCGAACGCTCCCTCGGCAAGTTGGTCCAGAAGGAGCGGCTCAGCCAAGAGAACGCCGATGCAGCACGAGGACGCCTGTCGACCTCAACCGACCGTGGCGCGTGTGCGGGCGTGGACCTCGTGGTCGAAGCCGTGCCAGAAATCCTCAGCCTGAAGATTTCCATCTTCGAGGATTTGGACCAGATCTGCGGACCGGACACCATCCTCGCGAGCAACACCTCGTCGATTTCCATCACCAAGATCGCCGCATGCACCTCGCGGCCGGAGAAGGTCATCGGGATGCACTTCATGAATCCCGTTCCGCTGATGAAACTCGTCGAGATCATCGACGGTGAACTCACCGCATCCGAGACCAACGCCGCGGTCGTTGCGGCGGCAGAAGCGATGGGCAAGACCCCGCTGACCTCCCAAGATTACCCCGGCTTCATCTCGAACCGCATCCTCTGCCCGATGCTCAACGAGGCCATCATTTGCCTGCAAGAAGGCGTGGCCACCAAGGAAGCGATCGACGGCATCATGAAGCTCGGCATGAACCACCCCATGGGTCCCTTGGCCCTTGCGGATTTCATCGGTCTCGACACCGTGTTGCACATCATGGACGTCTTGCACACGGGCCTCGGCGATCCGAAGTACCGCGCTGCGCCGCTCCTGCGCCGCATGGTCGACGCTGGCCTGCTCGGGCGCAAGTCTGGGCGTGGCTTCTACACCTACGCGTGAGGCGGTTCCATGGTCTGGGTCGTCACGGGCGGAACGAAAGGGCTTGGCCGTTCGCTGGTCATGGCCTTGGTCAACGAAGGCCACACGGTCGTGGCGATGGGCCGCGATGCGTCCGCTTTGGCCGAACTTCACGACGGCGAGCGCATCCATGCGGTCCACGTGGATCTCGCAGACCCCGAGGCAATCGCGTCCGCAGCAACAGAAGTTCTCGCGCTTCCGCCTGTCGCGGCCTCCGGCGTTTCCGGGCTGCTGCACAACGCCGGGGACGTCGCGCCTGTTGGCGCGATGTCGGCCCTCGACGATGCGGCATGGGCCCGCGCCTTGCAAGTCAACCTCGTTGGCGTGCAGCAGTTGACCCGAGGTCTGTGGACCGGCTTGGTGGCAGGCCGTGCACGTGTGGTGACGATTTCTTCGGGTGCCAGTTTGCGCCCAATTCACGGCTGGTCGGCCTACTGCGCGTCCAAAGCCGCGCTCGACATGTGGACGCGTTCCTTGGCGGTGGAAGGCCAAGTGCACGGCATCACGGCCGTCGCGGTCGCGCCTGGCATCGTGGACACCGGGATGCAGCAAGCCATTCGCGACGCGGGGCCAGAAGGCTTCCCGGCCCATCCTGACTTCGTTGGCTACCATGAAAACGGTGATTTGGTTGCTCCAGACGTGGTGGCCGAACGCCTCCTTCCGGTGCTTCTCGACGTCGATGGTTTCGGCTCAGGCGAACGCTTTGACGTACGTAACCTGTGAGGCATGGCCGCTCAGCGCGTCGTTCTCGGGGATATGGTCATAAGTCCCCGCACGGAGGGAAGCGCATGCCCGGAACCGACCGCGTTGAGATTCGCACCCTGAAGGTCGGCCGCTTTTGCGTGGTCGACGAAGAGGCCTACAAAATCCTCAGCATCTCCAAGTCCAAGCCCGGAAAGCACGGTTCGGCCAAGGCCCGTCTCGAACTCGAGTCCATCTTCACCAGGAAGAAGATCAGCCACGTCGGCACCGTGACGGACAGCATCAACGTCCCCATGATTGAGAAAGGCACCGCGATGGTGACCCACATGGAAGGCAACGAAGTGCACGCGATGAACATGCGCGACCACTCGATGATGATCCTCCCCATGGAAGACAGCCTGAACATCGAGGCAGGAAAGGAGATCATGTGGATGGAAGCCCTTGGTCGCTACAAGATCATCCGCGACCATTGATTCCACCTCGGAAATCGGCGACGCGGCTATAGGCTGCAGGTCATCCCATCCGAGCATGAAGGCCTTTACCGCCTTGCAACACGTCTTGTCTGCTTTGTTCATCTTCGTGATGGCGACGTTTTGGGCCATCCCAATCGTCCCCGCCCTGTGGGTCTTTCACGAAGTCAACGCCTTCGGGATCGACGCAACCGAATGGATGGGTTACCTCTACACCAGCATTGCTGCGGCTTTGGCCTTCATTGCGTGGGGCCTCGGTCTGTTGTTGCTTTCAGGCACCGTCCAGATGATCATTCACCCGCGTGTTCCTGACGAAGGAAAGGTGGCGCCTCTGTTCTCCGGCACGACCATCCGCTGGGCGGCCTGCGGCGTCATTCATCGGGCCACGAAACCCTTCCTCATTCACGTCTGCCCGTCGATTTTTGCCAACACCTACTACCGCTTGGCGGGCGTGAAACTGGGTCAGGACTCCAACCTCACGTCCCAGGACATCAACGACCCCTTCCTCGTTCGCGTCGGTTCGGACACCGTCATTGGTGGACACGCTGCGATCAACGGCCACATCGTCGAGCGTGGCGAACTTCACCTTGCCCCGGTCACCATCGGTGACCGGTGCGTGGTCGGCGGTGGTTCGATCATGATGCCCGGCTCAACCTTGAGCGACGATTGCGTGTTGGCGAACCGCGCCGTGCTGCCCAAGCACAAGACGGTTCCACCCGGTCAGGTGTGGGCTGGCGTGCCCGCGAAATTCGTCAAACACATCCGTGGCTACGGTGAAGATGGGCAGGATTCTGAGGCCTGAACAGGCCCACCGATGGGGAATGGTCTTCAAGTGCCGTTCCTCCCTCGGTGTAACCGGAGGTTTTCGTCATGGGTGTCCAACGCTCCGCTTACCGTCAACCCGTGACCCCTCAAGGCCTGAAGGCCATCGAAGACGGGACCCTCACGTGGCTCGACGACGACATGTACAACAACCTCAACACCGGTGTGTTGGAGCAATACCTCGAGGAGAAAAACCTCCAGGAGTCCTTCGAAGTCTCCCACTGGAGCACCCCCAAGGTGCTTCTTGGCATCGCCATCGGTGCGGTGTTTTCCGGCGTGACCGCCTACATCGGCCTCAAGCTTGGACTCGCCATCAGCGCAGCGTGGTACATCGCCTACCTGCTGGGCATGGCGCTGAAGTGGTCGCCTTCCGAAGTCAACATCGCGACGTCGGCGACCACGGGTGCCACGCACGCTTCAACGGGATTCATTTTCACCTTCCCCGCCATTTTCCTGCTGGCTTCACAGGCTCAGTATGAGTTGGCCTCTGGTCCGTTGATCACGCTGGGTGAAGGCGAGGCCCTTCGCTTGGCCTTCATCGGCATCGTGGCCTCGATGTTTGCCGGCTTCCTCGGCGTGATGTACTTCATCATCTTCCGACGGGTCTGGCTGGTCGAAGATCCATTGCCGTTGCCTGGTTTCGAAGCGACGCTCAAGATGCTGGACATCGCTTCCGACGTCAACACGGGAGCCGTCAAGCACGCGCGCGATTCGCTGAAGACCATCGGGGTCTGGACCGGTGTGACGATGATTGGCCTCTTCATCATCGAGTACCCGCTTATTTGGATCAACAACCGCAAGCTGGCCTTGATGGACTGGATTGCAGAGATGCTCAGCATCGGTGACTTCGGGCTGGCCAGCATTTACAGTCACGGCAAATTGCACCAACCGGCAGGCACCGAAGACGGTGTTTCCAAGGGCGTGACGGAATGGACCCAAGGCACGTGGAATCCCTTCGCGTACACCTACATTGGACTCGCGTTCACGCCGTCCATGTTTGCCATTGGATGGTTCATGAAACTCCGTGTGGCGCTGTTGGTGAACATGGGAACCCTCGTCGGTTGGCTCCTCCTTGTGCCGCTCGCGGTCATCCTCAACGTGCCCATCTACGACGCCAAAGCACAATCAGACATTCCGCTGCACGACTTCGCAGCGGGTGGAGCAGCGACGCTCCAGATGATCGCATTCGCCAAGACCATCCGCACCATTGCCATTGGCTGCATCGTCGGAGGCGGTCTGTTTGGCCTCGCAAAGATGTACAAGACCTTCTTGGCCATCTTCAGCGACATCGGCTCCGCCTTCCGCGGTGACGGCAGCGCCGAATACATCGAAGGCAAGGGCTGGTACGAATGGCCCCTGAAGCACATTCCCATCTTCATGGCTGTGACCTTCTTTTCGATGATCGCCATTTTCACGCTTGGGGGCTTCCCTGTCCTTGCTTCGACCCTCTTCGCCACGGTCCTGATCGCGACCACCTTCATGCTTGGCGCCATCGCCGTCCGCGTGATGGGTGAGACGGGCATCGAACCCGTGTCCGGTACGTCGTTCATCGTGCTCCTTCTCCTCCTCGGGGTCTTCCTTGGGGCGCAGGAAACCCTCGGCTTGGACACCCAAGAAGCGGTGCTGCTCGGTCTCGTTGGCACCACCGTGTTCGGTTCGGCCATCTCGATGTCCGGGACCGTGATTGGTGACTACAAGAACAGCCTCTACATCGGCAACCGTCCCTACCACATCTCGAAAGGGAACATCATGGGCGTCGTTCCTGGTGCCATCTTCGGTGCCGGCGTGGCGATTTTCCTGTCGATTCAATTGGCCAACGGCAACATCGATCTGCTGGCGCCGCAAGCCAACGCCTTTGCGACCTTTTCCGTCATCTTCGCGGAGGGTCAAGGCGACCTCCTGCTGCTCGGTCTCGGCCTGCTTTTGGGCATGTTCGTTGAATGGGCGACCGGCATGGGCACGTCCTTCGGTCTCGGCATGTACCTCGACATTCCGCACACCCTCCCCATGCTCATTGGCGGCGGTGCGCGCGACTGGTGGGAGGAAAAGAAGCTCAAGCCCCGAATCGACAAGGTGCGTGAGGAAGAAGGTCAAACCGCGGCCGAAAAGACCCGCGCCCTTGCGCTGCTTGGGACCTTCATGGTCGCCGCAGGCCTGCTGACGGGTGAAGCCTTCTTCGGCACCGAGTCAAGCATTCTTTCCTTCATCGATTCCATCCTTGACGAGGACGTTGCGAACTCCTTCTCCTGGTGGGCGGCACGCATGGGCTTGCTCATCGGTCTCAACCTGTTCATTGGCGGTGCGATCTACTGGCTGTTCAAGGCCGCTGGCGTCATCGGCGGCGACGACGAAGCCGAAGCCACCGCGGCCTGAGGACGGGCGACGACGTGAACCAAGCACGCCCTACCGTGCTGACGTGGATCATCCTCGGCGCAGCCTTGCTTGGCGTTTCGAGCGGTGGAGCCCTTCTGCAATCGTTTGGCGACGTGCCTCCCCTGTTGCGTGCCTCGTGGCGGCTCCAAGCCACCACGGTGCTCTTGTTGCCCCTTGCGGTGCTCGATTGGAGGCGTGAGGGTGCACCGTGGACGTCGCGTGAGGAAGGACGCTCAGACCTTGTGCTGGTGTTGGCTTCTGGCCTCTTTCTCGCGCTCCACTTTGGAGCGTGGACGGCGTCGTTGGACCGCACCACGTTGACCCATTCGTTGCTCTTTGTGACCGCGCATCCGCTTGTGGTGCTGGTCGGAAGCGCGGTCCTGCTTGCCTTTGGGCGGGAGATCATTCCACCCGGTCGACGTGGTTGGGCGGGGGGATTGCTAGGATTGGTGGGCGCCTCGCTGACGCTCCTTGACGTTGGGGACGCCACCGGTGGTCAGGAAGTGACCCTGTTCGGAGACGTGCTCGCCTTCCTTGGGGCCGTGTTTGTGGTCGGCTACCTTGCTGCAGGGCGGGTGTTGCGCGCCCGCTGGCCCGTGTTTCTCTACGCTGCGGTCGTCACCGGGCTTGCCTCCGTTCTGCTGGCCGTGGGGTCGGGAGCAGCCGAAACAGGAGCCATCGCTGGACACGGAATCGTTGGATGGATCGGGCCAGATTGGCTTGCTGGGTTCCTCTTGCTGGCGTTTTTGGCCGGCCTGGTCGGGCACACCGGACTGAACCATTGCCTGAAGACGATGACTCCGCTGACCATTTCTGTCACGTTGACGCTTGAGCCGGTCGTGGGTTCCATCATTGGCTTGGTCGCCTTTGGAACAGGTGTGCCCGGTCCTGCCACCATGCTCGGTGGTCTCATCATGCTCGCCGGGCTCCTCCTGGTGGTGTCCAATCCAACGCCAGAGCAGAATCTTGAGGGTCTCAACAACGCAGCCGATTGAAAGGTCGACGGTGGGGCCCTTGGAGCGCATATGTTCTCCTCATAGTGATGAAAAGTTCATTTCATGCACGCGAATCGCACATCATGGCCTCGGACCCCAGCAGTCTGCGACTCATTGGGGCCATTCTCACCATTTTGATTGGCTTCATGACGCTGTATTTTACACGGCGCAACGACCAATTGGAGTGGAACGAGCGTCTTGCAGCCCACCTTTTGGCATGGATCTTAATCGCCAAGGGCATCGGGAACACGGCTGTTGATTACGCCATTCGTGCGATCGAGACGGGTGGATTCACCGATCAGGGTGTGTGGCAGCTTTCCGTCGGCATCCTGTGGTGCATGGATTTCATTTTCTCAAGCGGCCTGATCTGCCTTGCGCTCGTGTTCCCAATCCCCATGATCCGCAAAGCGAGTCACATGAAAATCGCGCTGGGTGCGGTGATTGGACTGCTCGTGTTCCGCGTGGTGACGCAATTGCTCGGTTTCGGGGTCGCTCTCATTCAGTTGCCTGGATTGGCCTACCTGGCCTGTGCGCTGATCTGGGGTTCCGTGTACGTCAAATTCCGATTGATGGACGGGCTCCGCTCGGAGGAAAGTTCCCGCAACATCGCCAACGTAGCGGGTTTGTTGCTGTTGTTCCATGCCGGTCACGTGTGGTTCATGTGGCCTGGCATGATCCTCCAAGCGGAGTACTTCTACTACATCGAACCCTTTGTTGGTCTTACGACCATGCCGGTGGACTTCCTCTGGCAATCAAGTTACACCGTCCTCATCGCCGTTGGCCTGTTTATGTGTGGTGTGGAAATTTACCAATGGAGCAAGGGACGCGCTGAACTCTTGACGTACATGCTCGTGTCATACTTCTCGCTTGGTTTGGTGGGTTATGCGATCCTTGGTCAAGGTGAAAACGCCCTCTGGTGGCAATCAGGAAGCCAAAGTCTCGACGTGATTTGGACCACCCTCACATCGGCCATGCACTTCTCGATGATGCGTCCGGTGATCATGATGTACGTCATCCTACGGTATGGCCTGTTCGAGACGACACCAGAGATGAAGCCAAAGGCGAAGCTGATGGTCATCATCCTCATCGTCATCGCCACGTCTGCCCTGCTTGAGTTGATTCAAGCCTTGGTGCCGATGAACGAGATGTTCTCTGCCGCCGCATTGGGTATTCTCGTCGCGTTCGGTATTGGCTGGGAAGAGCGGTCCTTTGACAACCTCATGAACGCGTCGAAGCAGATGCGAAAAGGACTCGATGCTCGATGGTTCCCGGAATTTCCCGTGCAACGCATCGTGTTTGCAAGGCTTGACCGCGGGATGGCCGTGTTGATTTTGTTTTTGATTCTGGTTGCCTTCGTTCAATGGCAAACCAACGTCTGGTACGATCAGTTGATGTTTGAAACCATAGAAACTTGGGGGGCGGACGAATGACGGATGGAAGCCTCGTTCAGGACTTTTTCGCGCGAGACCAGCCAAGGAAACCGCTGTTCGCCATGTATGCTCTCATCATTTTGTTGGTGAGTTATCACGCCCTCGTTTTCACCGTCATCAAAGGCGACGACATCCAAACCAAAGATGCCTTGTCGGCTTACAGTTTGGAATTCCAAGAGAGCACCCTTACTGCATCAGATGAGGCGTATGTGCAAGACCAAACCGTGACGATGGAGTTCGACCTTGAGCAAAGCGACGTTCAGGCATACGACGGAGTAGGGCTGTTGAACGTCGTGGTATCGTACTCAGAATCGTCTGGCCTTCCGCTCGACGACTGTGATACGGTGACGGCCAGCATTCCACCAAGCGGTCCGTCGGCAGAATGGGGGCACGTCAATTCCGTCCTCTCGGGGACGTCTGACGACTGTTCGGACATCGTGCTCACCGTGGTCGTCTTCCCTAACTACACCGGTGAACCAATGCAGATGGTTGGTGGTCTTTCTTCGCAGCACCTTGACGCATGGTCCAGCCAGGTTCACGGTGTTGGGACCTTTACGCTCAATCTTGAGGTGTCGTCGTCAAGCCCTGCTCCGCCGCCAAGCCCACAGGACGACGGTGAAGCGGTGAGCGTCGCATGGACGGCGACCTTGTACGAATTGGACCTCGTTGAACTCTAATCGACCACGTTCGGGGTCATCTTTTTCCCTTCTTTGTGTGAGCGTAGACCATGCGAGTGCAAGCCTTGCTCATTGTCTTGCTCTTCGTGCCATTTTCGGCCCCCCCTGCTGAGGCCCAAATCCCCTACACACCGGTGTTGGACTTCAGTTGCGATTTCTACTACTACGGTTACGACATCGATCCTCGTTTCGATCGATACCAATTGATCTACTGCGAAATCGTCAACAGCAATCAGCACGACATCACGGTTGATATCAGCATGGCCACGGATTTGAGCATGGATCTTCAGGACGAAACCGTCACCGTCAGTGCCCAAAATACGGACGTCGTGTACGTCGATTTCCTCCGTGATCGTACGACCGAAAAAGGCACTCACCAAGTGGAACTGACCGCCATCATCACGCGTTATGCCAGCGTCATGACGTGCGACTCATGTGAGGAAGAAACTCGAACCAAGCAAGTCAACGTCATGGCTTGGTTTGAGATGGATTGGAACCTCAAAGAGGACCCTTACGAAGACATCGGAAGGGACGGGTCGCAGGAGGTTTGCCCGGACAACGGGAACGGCGACGTGGTGCTTGAAGTCAGCCTTGATGGAAACGAGGGTTCGGCCTTGGGGGTTTCCCTCGAAACCGAGCATGAGTTGTATTCTGAGCATCTCGATTACGACGACGATCGCATCCCTGAATACGACAAAGGCAGGGACGGAGAGTTGGTGATTGAAGTGCTGGATGACGGTGGAACCATTGAACCCGGCGATAGCGGTACGGTACGCATTCGTATGACCTTTGTCGGCATGCCGGAGGAACCTGCGTTGTTCCGTTTGAACTTGTATGGGAGCATCGTTGTGTATCCAGTGGCCATGGACGGTGGAGCTGATTCCTGCTACGGTTGGTACGGCTCCAGAGGCGATTGCTACATCCTCCGCTACATGTGCAACACGGTGGAAAATCATGGAATCCTCGATTTGATTGAAGAAGAGCGCCAGGATTTCACCGACCGGCTTGACCAGGAACAGGCCGAAAGCAGCCTTGGGCACCCCGGCGGCTCCCTGTTTGTGCTTGTTGCACTCCTTGGTGCAGCCCTCTCGAGCCGTGGTCAACGGCCTCGTGCATGACGCTTGAGCGAACCATCATGTAGCGCAAGGGGGACCTTGCTTCATGCCGAAGGGCGAAGGCTGGCTGGTCCTGACCAACGACGACGGCATCGAAGCCCCTGGTTTTGAGATGCTGGTGAAAGCCCTTCATGCGGCCGGGCATCCTGTTGTCAGTTTCGCCCCAAAAGGGAACCATTCCGCCGCCGGTATGCGGATTCAGTTGGGCTCTCCCATGCCGTTGCGTGAACGTCATGATCTGGTCGAAGCATGGGGGCTCGACGGGGAAGCACCGGTGCGTCTCTTCGAGTTGGATGGAACGCCATGCGACACGATGATCGTCGCGCTGGA
>MDSV01104934.1_pt1 | contig 11887 bp, 10 predicted proteins | sample 810851 | NCBI WGS metagenome assembly MDSV01 (sample SAMN05326640, study PRJNA326480) | marine metagenome | isolation source: seawater | place: Atlantic Ocean: North East | collected 2012 | reverse complement strand
ATTTCTATTACAAAATTAGCAGATCAATTTTTAACATTTATTAAAAATAGCAGTAAATTAAACCTTGAGACGGCATCCGAGTATCTTTTAATGGCAACATGGTTAGCTTATCTTAAATCAAAACTTTTATTACCAGATGATGATGATGATGAATTTAAGGCCTCTGAAGTTGCTGAAAAGTTAAAATTACAACTTAAAAAACTTGAACTAATAAGAATTCTTTCAGATCAAATTTTAAAAAAAAAGAGATTAGGTGTAAATATTTTTACAAGAGGTATGCAAGGTGGAATTAGGTCAATTAACACACCTATTTATAACATAACTTTATATGAATTATTAAAAGCTTATTCAATTTTTCAGTCACAAAAATCTTTTCAAACTATGAATATTCCTAAGTTGCCAGTTTTTACTACTGAAGAAGGAGTTGATCATATCAAGAAAAATTTAACTTTTATAAATGAATGGAAGGATATTGGTGAATTAATTCCTAAATTTTATTCAAGGAATAATATGTTTAAGTCAGGATTTGCAGGTATATTTGCAGCAAGTCTAGAATTAACTAAAGAAGGTGTTATTCAAATTTTACAAAACAAAATATTTGATAAAATCCAAATAAAAAGATCTAAAAATAAATGAAAAACAAAGATAAAAATAAAAAAAAAAATAATATAATTTCTTTTCCTAATTCAATTTCTAAATTAGAAAGACAAGTCGAAGCTATTCTTTTTGCAGCTTCAGAACCTTTAGATATTGAGACTATAGAAAAACGAGTTAAAACAAATTCTGACTTAGAAAAAATTCTAGAAAAAATTAAAAGTAACTACAAAAATAGAGGCATCAATTTAGTCTGTATTAAAAATAGATGGTCATTTCGTACTGCTGAAGATCTTTCAAAATTAATGTCATTACAAAAATCAACTCAAAAAAAACTTTCAAAAGCAGCTGTGGAAACTTTAGCGATAATTGTTTATCACCAACCAGTAACCAGACCAGAAATTGAAGAAATACGAGGAGTGTCTTTTGCCACTAACACTCTTGAAATTTTATTAGAGCTTGATTGGGTAAGACCCTCAGGAAGAAAAGATGTTCCAGGTAGACCAATTCAATACGCCACTACTGATAATTTTTTAAATCACTTTAACATTCAAAAATTATCTGACTTACCAACTATTGATGAATTAGGATCTGCAGGTTTAATCGACACAACGGCTATTGACAAATCAATTTTTGGTACTGGTAAATTTTTCAAAGAACAATCTTTAAATGAGAAACAGAATATTTATGAGGATATAGAAGAGGCTATAAACAAAGCCCCTGAAGGAGATAAATAAAGATATTATTTTAACAAAAATTATTGTATATAATTGATATATGGGAAATATTGGTTGGACAGGCATAGTAATAATTGCAATTCTAATAGTAATTCTTTTTGGAAAAGGTAAAATTTCAAGTATCATGGGGGATCTTGCCAAAGGTATTAAAAGTTTCAAAAAAGGGATGTCTGATGATGTTTCTTCAAATAATGATGATAATAATACCAATTCAAATAATTCAGACTCTGATAACAAATAACTTTGAATGCCTCAAATCGGATGGTTAGAGATTTTAGCGGTTGTAATAATCGCCATACTAGTTTTAGGCCCAAAAGAGTTTCCAATCGCTTTAAAAAAAATAGGTTCATACATCGGTAAAATAAAAAATTCGTTAAGTGCGTTTCAGAGAGAGGTCAATTCAGTAACGGATGATTTAGATTTAGATAAAGCCTCAAAAGAAAAAAAGGAAAACAAGGGATCTAATACCAACGATGAACAATAACTCATTTACAAGTCATTTTATCGAGTTAAGAAGTCGATTAATAAAATCATTAGTATTTATATTATTGATTTTTATTATTTCATACACATTTGCCGAATACATATATCAATTTTTGGTTGAACCATATGCTCATGCAGTAAGAGATGAGATTAACACTAGAAGATTAATTTTTACAGCATTACATGAAACTTTTATAACTTATTTAAAAGTAGCTTTTTTTGCAGCTATTTTTTTTGGTAGTCCAATCTTATTAATTCAAATTTATAAATTTATTGCGCCCGGCCTTTATAATGATGAAAAAAAAACTATTTTGCCTTATTTAATATCAACACCAATTCTTTTCTTATTAGGTGGAATGCTAGTTTATTATTTAGTTATGCCTCTAGCTATTAAATTTTTCTTATCTTTTGAAACAATTGGAAGTGGAACAAGTTTACCAATACAACTTGAAGCAAAAGTAAATGAATACTTGTCTTTAATTATGAGATTGATTTTTGCTTTTGGATTAAGTTTTCAATTACCAATTTTACTCAATTTATTGGCTAGGATTGGTATTGTTAACTCAAGTTACCTTAAAAAAACAAGGAGATATGTTGTGGTAATAATTTTTAGTGTAGCCGCTATATTAACACCGCCTGATCCTATTACTCAAATTGGTCTGGCTATACCTTTGTTATTGCTTTATGAATTATCAATAATAACAGTTAAATTTACTGAAAAAAAAAATAAATAAATATACATGCACAATTTAAAAGATCTCAGAAAAAATTTAGAAAATTACCAAAAGATTTTTAAAAATAGAAATTTAACATTTGATTTAAACGAATTTATAAAAGTTGATAATTTGAATAGAGAACTAATTCAAAAAAGAGAAAAATTAGAGCAAGAAAAAAAGTCGTTATCAAAATCTAAAGATGCTTCAAGTTTTGAAATGTCAAAACAAATTTCAGCAGAAATTGCTAAAATTTCAATAAATCAAATAGAAACACAAAAAAAAGTTGATGAGATAACTTTTAATCTTCCTAACATTCCACATGAAAGTGTACCTGTTGGCAAAGATGAAAAGAATAATAAAATAATTAAAAAAGTAGGAACAATTAAAAATTTTAGTTTTAAGATTAAATCTCATGTTGACATAGGTATTCCAAAGGGTATTGATTTTGAAACATCAATTAAACTATCTGGATCAAGATTTGTCGTTTTAAAAGATAAAATAGCTATGTTAGAAAGAGCGTTAATTAATTTTATGATTGATATTCATACAACTAAATTTGGTTATACTGAGATATCACCTCCATTAATAGTAAATGAGGATATAATGTTTGGTACTGGACAATTGCCTAAATTTGAAAGTGATCAATTCGAAATAAAAACCGACAATATAAATGAAAAAAAATTTTTAATACCTACAGCTGAAGTTGTTCTTACAAACCTGGTAAGAAAAAAAACACTTAACTTAAATGAATTACCAATAAGATTTGTAGCCTCAACACCATGTTTTAGAAAAGAGGCTGGTAGTTATGGAAAAGACACTAAAGGCATGATGCGACAACATCAGTTTTTTAAAGTAGAATTGGTGAGTATAGTAGAACCAAAAAATTGTTTAGTTGAATTAGATAGAATGCTCAATTGTGCAGAAGAAATTTTAAAAGAATTGGAAGTCCCATATCAGGTTGTTCTCTTATCAACGGGAGACATGGGATTTAGTGCCGAAAAAACTTTTGATATTGAAACATGGATCCCTTCAGAAAAAAAATACAGAGAGATATCTAGTTGTTCATCCTGTGGTACTTTTCAATCTCGAAGAATGGGGGCTAAGTACAAAAGCACAAATGGAAGTGAATTTGTTGGAACTTTAAATGGTTCAGGTTTAGCAGTTGGAAGACTTATGATTGCTTTAATCGAAAATAATCAAAACGCAGATGGTTCAATTAATATTCCCAACAAACTAAAAAAATATATGAATAATCTGGACAAAATTTGATTATTTATCACTTGTTTATCTGAAATTTTTATTATAATTATCCATTTATGAGCGGTCAAGGAATAGCACAATTTATACCTTTAATACTTATATTTGTAATTTTTTACTTTTTTTTAATAAGACCACAACAAAAGAGAGTTAAAGATCATAAGATTATGGTTGAGTCACTAAAGCGAGGTGATGAAGTAATTACTTCTGGAGGAATACTCGGGACAATTGATAGAGTTATGGAGGATGACCGCATTGAGGTTATCATAGGAGACAATGTTAAAGTTCAAGTTATTAGATCTACTATAACAAGTTTAATAAAAAAAGAAGAAATCAAAAAATAATTCTTTTTCGTGTTAAATTTTTCAAAAATAAATATCTTTTTTATATATTTTATCCTTTTTATAATTTCTTCATTTGCAATTTTAAATTTACAAAGTGATAAAAATACTTTTATAGAAAAAAAAGTAAACTTAGGTTTGGATTTACAGGGCGGGTCTTATCTTTTACTTGAAATTAATACTGACTCACTTATCAAAGAGAAGGTTCAATCAAAAGTTATCCCTTTAAAAAAATTTTTAAAAGAAAATAATTTAAATTATACAAATTTTAAAATTTTTGAGAACTATTTAACTTTCTCAATAAATGAATATGAAAAATTTGAAAACTTGTTTTTATCTAGAAAAAAAGAAAATCTTATAAACCCTTATATTGATAAATATAACTCCTTTGAACTTGATTTTGAAAAAAATAAAGAAAATCAAATAAAAGTTTTCTTTTCAAAATACGGAATTTTAACAATTAATAATGCCGCTTTACAGCAGTCAATTGAAATTGTGAGAAGAAGAATTGATGATGTTGGCACTAAAGAGCCAACAATATTACAAAGAGGTGATAAAAGAATATTAGTTGAATTGCCTGGACTTAAAGATCCAGAAAGAATTAAAAATTTATTAGGAAAAACCGCACAATTAAATTTTAGATTAGTCTCAGAAAATAAAGATTTTGGTATTGATAAATTAATTTCTGAATTAGGTGAAGAGCTAAGTATCAGCAAAAGAATAATAATGAGTGGTGATAATTTAGTTGACGCTCAACCTAATTTTAATAGTCAATCAAATCAACCAAATGTCTCTTTTTCTTTGGATAGAGTGGGAGCACAAAAGTTTGGTAGAGCTACAACTGATAACGTTGGCAAAAGACTCGCAATCATCTTAGATGGTAAAATTGTGAGCGCTCCTACAATAAATGAACCAATAACTTCTGGAAGCGGTGTTATTTCAGGCAATTTTTCTTTTCAAGAAGCTACAGATTTAGCTCTCTTACTTAGATCTGGCGCTTTACCAACTCCATTAAGCGTGGTTGAGGAAAGAACAGTAGGACCTGATTTGGGTCAAGACTCAATTAGATCTGGTGTCATTTCCTTAATTACAGGATTTATTTTAGTTATTTTATTTATGATTTATAAATATAAATTTTTTGGGTTAATCGCTAATTTAGCTTTAATATCCAACTTATTAATGCTTGTTGGTATTTTAACAATACTTGAAGCAACTTTAACTTTACCAGGTATAGCAGGTATTATCCTTACAGTTGGAATGGCTGTAGACGCAAATGTTTTAATATTTGAGAGGATTAAAGAAGAAATGAAAACAGAAAAATCAATAATTCATGCATTCGATACCGGGTATAAAAAAGCAAAGATAACTGTTTTAGATGCCAATATAACAACATTAATAGCAGCAATAATACTCTTCGCTTTTGGCTCAGGCCCAGTCAAAGGGTTTGCTATAACTTTAGGCATAGGTATCGTAACAACTCTTTTCACAGCTTATTATTTGGCCAGGCATTTAACTTCAATTATTATTTTAAAAAATAAAAATCAAAGCGTGAATTTATAATGATAAAAAAAATAAATTTTGTAGATAAATTTAAAAAAGCAAATTTAATATCGGTTGTATTTTTTTTTACAAGCATCCTATTTATAATTTTTAAAGGTTTAAATTTTGGAATTGATTTCAAAGGAGGAACTTTAATTGAATTAAGGGTCGAAAATAATGTGAGTATTTCAGAATTACGATCATCACTAAATTCAATGAATTTAGGCGATGTGAATGTTAAAGAATTTGGTAAAACTGGAGATTATTTAATTAAAGTTGAGCAAAAAGCTTTGAATAATAAATCATTAATTGCAGATATTAAATCAAAATTAGTGTCTAGTTTTAATCAAGATATTAACTTTAGAAGAGTCGAAAATGTTGGACCAAAAGTAAGTTCTGAGCTTTTACAATCAAGTTTAATAGCAATTTCTTTGTCATTAGCCGCAATGTTATTTTATATTTGGATAAGATTCGAATGGCAATTTAGTGTAGGAGCTATTGTAGCTTTATTTCATGATGTCATTATTACGATAGGTGTCTTTTCTATTTTGTCATTAGAAATTAATTTATCGATTATAGCAGCTGTACTTACAATTGTAGGTTATTCAATGAACGATACTGTTGTAATTTATGATCGAATTAGAGAAAATTTAGGAAAATTTACGAAGTTTAACATCCTTGAAATATCAAATCTTTCAATTAATGAGACTTTATCTAGAACAATAATTACTTCTTTAACTACTTTATTAGCTTTATTTTCTATTTATATATTAGGCGGAGAAATTCTGCGAGGATTTTCATTTGCAATGATTTTAGGAGTTTTCATTGGGACTTATTCTTCGATATTTGTGGCTGCTCCAGTTTTAAAACTCTTTAATGTAAGCTACAAAACATTGGAAAAGAAAGAGGAAAATATAGTTGCTTGATACTTTTAAGCAGTTTTTTTCATTGAAGAGTTACCCAACAATTCTTTAATAAATTTTCCTGTAAAACTCTCAGATACTTGACATATTTTTTCGGGGGATCCCTCTGCTATAATTTTTCCACCATTAGTACCACCTTCTGGTCCCATATCAATAATATGGTCTGCTGTCTTTATCACATCTAAGTTGTGTTCAATTACTACTACAGTATTTCCAGTATTTACAAAAGCTTGTAATATTTCTAACAATTTTTTTATATCATGGGAGTGTAATCCAGTAGTAGGCTCATCAAGTATATATAAAGTTCTACCAGTAGGTCTTTTTGATAGCTCCTTAGCTAATTTAATTCTTTGTGCTTCACCACCGGATAACGTTGTAGCTTGTTGGCCAATCTTCATATAACCTAAACCAACATGTTTCAGTGTTATAAGCTTTGATTTGATGGTTTGAATATTTTCAAAAAACTCACAGCCTTCCTCTACCGTCATATCTAAAACGTCTGCTATATTTTTATTTTTAAATTTAATTTCAAGTGTCTCACGATTATATCTTGCTCCCTTACAAGTATCACAAGGTATAAAAACATCTGGTAAAAAATGCATTTCATAGGTTATTACTCCATCTCCTTCACAAGTTTCACATCTTCCACCTTTAACATTAAATGAATATCTTCCCACTTTATATCCTCTAGCTTTAGATTCTGGTAACCCTGCAAACCATTCTCTTATAGGCCCAAAAGCTCCAGTATAAGTGGCTGGGTTTGACCTAGGAGTTCTGCCAATGGGCGATTGATCTATATCAATAATCTTATCTATAAGTTCTGTTCCTTTAAAACCCGTAAATGCTTTTGGAACTTTCCTACTTTTATTCTTATTTAATATTAAGTTAAAAGCATTATACAATGTATGAAGAATTAACGTAGATTTTCCGCTACCCGAAACACCAGTAACGCATGTAAATGTTCCAACTGGTATTCTTAAATTAACTTTTTTAAGATTATTTCCACTTGCACCACTAATTTCTATATGTCGACCGTTTTTTGCTGTCCTTCTTTTTTTCGGTATAGCAATAAATTTTTTTCCCGATAAATAGTTACCTGTAATACTGTTATCATTTTTAATAATTTCTTTTACATCTCCCTCTGCAACAATTTTTCCTCCATTTAATCCTGCTTCAGGTCCAATATCTATTATATGATCTGAATTTTCCATTGTTTCTATGTCATGTTCAACTACAACTACAGTGTTTCCTAGGTCTCTTAATTTTTTTAAAGCAGTAATAAGTTTTTTATTATCTCGTTGATGCAAACCTATCGAAGGCTCATCTAAAACGTATAAAACTCCTGTTAAACCAGAACCAATTTGTGAGGCTAACCTAATTCTTTGAGCTTCACCTCCTGATAGTGTTCCAGACTCTCGAGATAACGTTAGATAATTTAAACCTACGTTTAATAAAAAACTTAGTCTTTCATTAATTTCCTTTAAAATATGTTGAGCAATTTTATTTTCTCTTTCGTTAAAATAACTAATTAAATTTTTGAACCATTTTTGAGCTTCGTCAATTGACTTCTCAGTTATTTCACTAATATTTAATGAATTGATTTTCACACAAAGTGCTTCTTCTTTTAATCTCATTCCTTTACACTTTTCACAATTAGACTCACTCTGATATTGAGATATCTCCTCTCTTTTCCACTCACTATCAGTTTCTAAAAAGCGCCTTTCTAAATTATTAACTACACCTTCAAACGTTTTTTTGGTTGTATAAGTTTCATAACCGTCATCGTAAGAAAATTTAATCTCTTCTTCATCTGAACCAAATAAAATTATATCTTGAATTTTCTTTGGTATTTTTTTCCATGAATCAGTCAATGAAAATTTATAATGTTTTGCTAATGAAACAAGTGTCTGAGCGTAATACATTGATGTAGATTTTGACCAGGGTTCTATTGCTCCATCTTGCAAACTTTTTTTTGGATCTGGAACTACTAGATTAGGATCTACATTTAAATTATGTCCAATTCCCTCGCATTCTTCGCAAGCTCCAAATGGTGAATTAAATGAAAACAGTCTTGGTTCAATTTCCTCTATTGTAAAACCACTTTCAGGACAAGAAAATTTTGATGAAAAAGTTACACTTTCCAACTTTCTAAGTTTTTTAGGCAATGTCTCATTTTCATATTCTACCATTAAAAGACCATTAGAAAGATTAACTGCGGTCTCCACACTATCTGCGAGTCTATTTCCCAAATTAGAGTTAAGAATTATTCTATCTACAACAACAGAAATATCATGCTTTATTTTTTTATTTAGATTAGGAAATTCATCAATATTCAAATATTTACCGTCAACTTTTATTTTTGAAAATCCTCTTTTTTTCAAATTTAAAACTTCTTTTTTGTATTCACCTTTTCTTCCTCTAACGATTGGAGATAATAAGTATATAGTGTTGTTTTTGGGAAGATTCTTGATTTTATCAACCATTTCACTAATTGATTGTGACACAATAGGCTTTCCTGTGAATGGAGAAAAAGGAGTCCCAACTCTTGCAAATAATACTCTCATATAATCATATATCTCAGTTACAGTGGCTACCGTTGATCTAGGATTCTTGGAAGTATTTTTTTGTTCTATTGATATGGCTGGACTTAAACCTTCTATTAAGTCCACTTTAGGTTTTTTCATTTTATCTAAAAATTGTCTAGCGTAGGAAGATAAGCTTTCTACATATCTCCTTTGACCCTCAGCGTAGATAGTATCGAAAGCTAATGAAGACTTTCCTGATCCAGAAAGACCCGTAATGACAACTAGCTTCTCTTTTGGTATTTCTAGAGAAACATTTTTTAAGTTGTGTTCTTTGGCGCCTTTTACAACGATTTTTTTCAACATCTTTTTTTTCAAAAAAATTAATGACCTTATATTTGCTAATTAATTATGATATAAATAATTACATTTTAACAAATTTAATTCAATTTTTTAGTCAAAATATTATGGCAGGAAGTTTAAATAAAGTACAATTAATAGGTCGTTTAGGCGCAGACCCGGATATTAAGCAAATGGTTAATGGCAAAAATGTAGCCAGATTGAGCATTGCAACTAGTCAATCATGGAAAGATAAATCAAGTGGAGAAAGAAAAGAAAAAACAGAGTGGCATCGAGTCGTAATATTTAATGAGGGTCTTGTAAGTGTTGTTCAACAATATCTTAAAAAGGGAGCTAATGTGTATATTGAAGGTCAATTAAGCACAAGAAAATGGAAAGATGAGTCAACAGGACAAGATAAGTATTCAACTGAAGTTGTTCTTCAAGGATATAATTCAAGTTTGACTATGTTAGACAGCAAAGGCAATAAAGATGAAAATTCAAATTTAGTGACAGAAAATAAAAGTTCATTACCTAATGAAAATCTAAATCAAGATATTAAAGATTTAGATGATGAAATTCCTTTTTAAAATTCATGCAAAAAAATAGCTTAGAAAAAGATAAGTCTTTCAAACCTATATTTGTTCAAGATGAAATGAGCTCATCCTATCTATCTTATGCTATGAGCGTAATAGTTAGCAGGGCTCTTCCAGATGTAAGAGATGGATTAAAACCTGTTCATAGAAGAATTATTTATGCAATGTATAAAGGTGGTTATGATTGGACAAAACCATTTAGAAAATCAGCCAGAATAGTAGGGGATGTAATAGGTAAGTATCATCCTCATGGAGATCAATCTGTTTATGATGCATTGGTAAGATTAGTTCAAGATTTTTCTATGAGTTTGCCGCTTATAAATGGACAAGGTAATTTTGGATCAATAGATGGCGATCCTCCAGCAGCTATGCGTTATACGGAGACTAAACTTGGAAAAATTGCTAAACACTTGACTGAAGATTTAGAAAAAAACACAGTTCATTTCAACAGCAATTACGACGAAACAGAGAAAGAACCCGAGGTTTTACCTTCGCAATATCCTAATATTTTAGTTAACGGAGCCGGAGGTATAGCCGTTGGTATGGCAACAAGTATTCCTCCTCATAATTTGGGTGAAATAATTAATGCTACTGTAGCTTTTATAGGGAATAAAGATATTACTATTAGTCAATTAATGAAACATGTGCCAGGTCCCGATTTTCCAACTGGAGGAGTCATTATTGGGAAGGATATATTAAAACAAGGATACAACAAAGGTAGAGGTTCATTTAAAATTAGAGGGGAGATAGACTTAGAGGAAAAAAAAGGTGGAAGAGAATGTCTAATTATTAAATCTATTCCTTATCAAGTAAATAAATCAATATTAATTGAAAAAATTGCCCAGCTTGTAAGAGATAAAAAAATTGAAGGCATAAGAGATTTAAGAGATGAGTCTAACAGAGAGGGAATAAGAGTTGTTATAGAACTTAGAAAATCAGTAGAGCCGGAAACAATTAGAAGACAACTTTACAAGTTAACAAATATTGAAAATTCTTTTGGATTTAATACATTAGCTATAGTAAACAAAAGGCCTAAAATTTTAAATTTAAAAGATTTTATTTCTGAGTTTCTAAAGTTTAGAGAAGATACAGTTTTAAAAAGAATAAAGTTTGATTTAAAAAAAGCTGAAGAGAAGGCACATATATTAATTGGTTTAGCAACTGCGGTTGAAAATATTGATGAAATAATTAAAATTATAAAAAATTCAAAAGATACAGAAAACGCTAAAAAAAGTCTTTTATCAAAAAAATGGAAAATTAAAAAAAGCACTAAGTTAATTAGTTTGATAGAAAAAAAGAAAAGTATTAGCTCTTATCAGTTAACGATTATTCAAGTAAATTCAATTCTTGAGTTAAGATTACAGAAGTTAACTGCATTTGGTATTAACGAAATTGAGTCTGAAATTAAGGAACTTGCAAACTTAATAATTGAATATAATAAAATTATTAATTCAAAAAAAGAACTTAATAAATTAATTGTCAAAGAATTAGAAAATATAAAAGATAAATTCGCCACTCCAAGAAAAACTAAAATTATAGACGCTGTATTAAATTATAATATAGAAGAAACGATCCAAAAGGAGTCAGTTGTAATTAGTATTACCAATCAAGGATATATTAAAAGAAGTCCTTTAAGTTCACTTAAAATTCAAAAACGTGGTGGTAAAGGAAAAACTGGTATTTCTACTAGAGAAGAGGATTTTGTTGTGCAAATTTTTACTGCAAATACTCATACTCCAGTTTTATTTTTCTCTACACAAGGATTAGTTTATAAAATTAAAGCTCACAAAATTCCTGAAGGAAGCGCTGCATCTAAAGGTAAGTCTATTTTTAATATTTT
>MDSV01137307.1_pt1 | contig 11888 bp, 11 predicted proteins | sample 810851 | NCBI WGS metagenome assembly MDSV01 (sample SAMN05326640, study PRJNA326480) | marine metagenome | isolation source: seawater | place: Atlantic Ocean: North East | collected 2012 | reverse complement strand
TTATTTTCGTTAAAGCGTGTACGACAATTTCTCTATTAACCTAGCCGTCCACACTTCTCTTCTTAAAAATTCACAATTTAAAAAAGCTAAGATTTTATATTAAAATCTAAACACACCTCTACTAATGACAAAGATTGTATCATAGAGGTGAGCGCCCGTTGTATTACAATGGAAGGAATTGTCAAGGCGTATATTGACGAAAAAAGCCAATAAAATAGGGCTAAAAGAGCGTCTAATAATTGCAAAATTAATATAATTTTTATAGAAAACAACTATGGCGTTAAAAGAAATCTTAAAAAAAATTCCATCAATTTTTCAGGTTGCTAATTTGAGAATAAGTGACCTGGGTTTTATGAAAAAGTTTAGTCTACTCGTCTACCCAATAATAATACTAGTCGCTTTCTCTGTTTATTCTATAACCTATAATTCTATTAATGATAAAAAAAATGAAAATGAGAGAAACCTTGAAAATTTTTTTAGCTCTAAAGAATTTTCAAATTTTAAAAATTCATTTTTTGGCAATCTAAAAAGCCCATATATTGAACTAACGTATAACATTGAAAATAATGATTCTATTGGCAGAATTTTAAGGAAATTTAGAGTATCTGAAACTGAGGTGCAAAAAATTATAGAAGGTTTGAAAGAAAAAAAGCTGACTAATATTTATGCCGGAAGAGAGCTAAATATTGTTTTGAAAAAATTAGAAAATGGTAAAAACAGTATTGTGAATATTTTATATCCTATAAACAATACTTTAAGTGTAGAAATTAGAAAAAATAAAGACATTATAGAAATTAAAGAAAATATTCTTAAACTAAACAAGAATGAAGTCGTAGTTAAAAATGTTATAAATAATAATTTATATTCTGCTGCAACAGAAGTGGGTATAGAGCCAAACATAATTATCGAGTTTGCAAGAATATACGGATTTGAAATCGATTTTCAAAGAGATATTCGAAAAGGGGATGCTTTTGAAATATATTACGAAAAATTTATAGACGATAATAATGTTGTTCGAGATACAGGAAAAATTATTTATGCTCATATGAACGTTAATAATAGAGAAATTAATTTATATAATTTCAAAGATAAAAATGAAATTGGATATTATGATATAAGTGGCAAAAGTATAGTGAAGTCTTTAATGAAAACGCCAATTAATGGAGCTCGTCTCTCATCTTCTTTTGGTATGAGAAAACATCCTATTTTAGGTTTTAATAAAATGCATAGAGGAACTGATTTTGCAGCTCCAACAGGGACACCAATAATGGCATCAGGATCTGGAACGGTAACTAGAGCAAGATGGTGTGGTGGTGGAGGGAACTGTGTAAAAATTAGACATAACTCAACTTACGAAACGATATACGCTCACATGTCAAAATTTGCTAGAGGAGTTAAAGAAGGAAAAAAAGTTAAACAAGGTCAGGTCATTGGTTATGTAGGTTCAACTGGTTTATCGACAGGTCCACATTTGCATTATGAAGTAGTTGTTAACGGGAAAAAAGTGAATTCACAAAAATTAAAACTTCCTTCGGGAAAAATATTAAAAAATGAAGCTAGAGAAAAGTTTGAGCTAGAAAGAATTAAAATAGATTTAAAAATTGCTGAGTTAAAAAGTATTAAATAGTCAGGTTATATCTTTATCATTTTTTTCAACTGCTGGTTCTAAATTCTGATCTTCATTTTTTAATGTCTTTTCTACAGCGGGCTGACTTTTGTAATTTATCTCAGCTAATCTTCTTGAATAATGCTCCGCATGTTGTAAATAGTTTTCAATTAAAACAGGATCCCCACTACTTTGTGCATCTTTAGCAAGTTGCTGGTATTTTGAGATAACTTTTTCTATGCTTAAAGGATTGGTTAATGAACCATTTCGATTGAAGTTTTTATTGCCTGCATTATTAGAGAAATGACCATTGGAAACATGATTTGAAGACGGTCTCCTTCTAAAATTATTTTTTGACTGTCTTCCTCTAAAATTTCTTCTTCTGTTATTGTGCATAATTTATTAATAATGATTTAGAACTGAAAAAATACATCTTATATTATTTTTATAATCACTTATTGTAAACTTTTCTCTAAATTTATTTAATTTTAATATTTGAGAAACTTTATTATATTGCCCATTTCCAATTTCTAAGGCGAGCATACCGTAAATCTTTAAGATTTTTCTCGATTTGTAGATAACTTTTCTCATTACGTCAAGCCCATCATTTCCTCCATCTAATGCTATTTTTGGCTCAAAATTTTTTATGTCCTCATCCAAATTTTTTAATTGATGTCGTACAATATAAGGTGGATTTGAAACAATTAAGTCAAATTTATAGTTGTTAAAATTACTTATAGAAGTGTTTATAAACTTAATTCTATTAAAAATGTTATTAGTTTTAGAGTTTTTTATTGCAATTTTTATGGCCTTATTTGAAATATCAATTGCTATACCTTTTGATTTTTTCAACTCTCGTAACAAAGAAACAATAATGCATCCAGATCCTGTTCCAACGTCCAAAATAAAAGGATCTTTACCTTCATAATATTTTGCTATTTCTTCTACTAAAAGTTCGGTTTCTGGCCTAGGAATTAAAACGTTTTTATCAATATTAAAATTAATACTCCAAAACTCTTTGTTATTTAATAGATAGGCAACAGGTTCTTTGCCTAACGCTCTTCTGCAAATTAGATTATTAAAAGATTTAATTTGCGTCGTGTTAAGTTCAAAATTATTATTTACTAAAAATTTCTCTCTTAATTGACCAGAAACACCCGATAAAATCAATTCAGAGTCGAGCATATGTGATTTTATATCGTTTTTCTTTAAAAAATCTGAGCCCTTTTTTATTAATTCATTTGGTGTCATTATGTTAGCTCTTGTAATTTTAAATTTTGATCTTTTAGTCTTAGACTTTCATTCATTTCCTCATGAATTTCACCGCTCAAAAACTCATCTAATTTATGCAAAGTAAGATTTATTCTGTGATCAGTAACTCGTCCTTGAGGAAAATTATATGTTCTAATTCTTTCAGATCTATCGCCACTACCTATCTGATTTTTTCTATTTTCAGATCTTTCTTTATCTTTTTTTTGTTTTTCTGCTTCATAAACTCGAGCTCTTAAAATTTTCAGCGCTTTAGCTTTGTTTTTGTGTTGAGATTTTTCGTCTTGTTGACTTACAACAACTCCTGTAGGCAAATGAGTAATTCTTACTGCGCTATCTGTAGTATTAACTGACTGACCTCCAGGACCTCCTGAGCGAAAAACATCTATTCTTAAATCACTATCTTTAATCTTTATGTCTACTTCCTCTGCCTCAGGTAAAACAGCTACTGTAGCTGCTGAAGTGTGAACTCTTCCTTGAGTTTCAGTATCAGGCACTCTTTGGACTCTATGAACGCCTGACTCGTATTTTAAATAAGAATAAATATCAAGGCCAGTAACTGAAAATATTATTTCTTTAAACCCTCCAGCTTCGCTTTTTGATATATTGATAATGTCCATTTTCCATTTTTTTTTAGAACAAACTTTTTCATACATTTTAAATAAGTCTGAGCAAAATAAAGTTGCTTCTAATCCCCCTGTGCCAGCTCTTATTTCTACAATGGCATTTTTTTTGTCATCTAAATCTTTTGGTAGTAGAAAAATTTTAAGTTTATTTTCATTAATTTCATGCTGTTTATTAAGTTCAATTAGTTCTTTTTTTGCTAAATTTATCATTTCTTCATCACTATCTTTATCATTTATAATATTTTCCAAATCTTTTTTTTCTTTCGTAAAACTTAAGTAACCATTGGCATTTTTTAGAATAATGCCTAATTCTGCATATTCTTTAGATTTTTCAGCAAAATTTTTCGGATCAATAACTCCGCTAGAAAGTTCTTTTTCTATAGATTTATGTTTTGAAACTATTGCTTCAACTTTTTCTCTCGGTATCATATTTAGTTATTTTTTTCTTTAGCCTTTTCTTCTACTAATTTAACTACTTGACTTACTATTTTTTCATTAATAACTTTTTTATGAGGTATGCCGGATAAATAAAGTAAATTACTATCATTACCACCGCCAGTAATTCCTATCTCTGTTTGTGAAGCTTCACCTGGGCCGTTAACTACACAGCCAATTATGGATAATGTAATAGGTTGTTTAATATGAGATAACTTTTCCTCTAAAACCTTAACAGTTTCAATAACTGGGAAAGCTTGTCTAGCACAAGAGGGGCAAGATATTATCTTAACTCCTCGAGACCTTATATTAAGTGATTTTAAAATTTCATAACCAGCCTTGACCTCTTCCTCTGGATCTGCTGATAGCGAAACTCTTATAGTATCTCCAATTCCATTCATCAACAAATGTCCCATTCCTATTGAAGATTTAATACTACCAGTCATTAAACCTCCGGCCTCTGTTATTCCGAGATGTAATGGATAGCTGCATTTTTGAGATAGCAGTTCATATGATTTTATAGCTAAAAAAATATCTGATGATTTAACACTTAACTTAAAATTAAAAAAGTTATTATCTTCAAATAATTTTACATTATACATTGCACTCTCTACAAGAGCTTCTGGACATGGTTCTTTATATTTATCTAATAATTTTTTTTCCAATGATCCTGCATTCACTCCTATTCTAATTGAACAATTGTGATCTTTGGCAGCTTTTACAACGTCAAGAACCCTGTCCCTAGATCCGATATTTCCAGGGTTAATTCTTAGACATGCTGCTCCATTTTTTGCTGCTTCAATAGCTCTTTTATAATGAAAATGTATATCCGCAACAATAGGAACATTAACATTTTTGATAATTTCTTTTAAAGATTGAGTTGAACTTTCATCTGGACAAGAAACTCTCACTATATCTGCCCCTTTTTCCTCTAAACTATTAATTTGTTCAATTGTAGATTTAGCATTTGTGGTTAAAGTATTAGTCATGGATTGAACACTTATCGGTGAGTTTCCACCTACTAAAACTTTGCCTACTTTGATAACTTTAGTTTTTTTTCTTTTTACTTCTCTGTACGGTCTTATTTCCATATTAATCGAGGTTAAATATATTGTGTAATTTTTTGACTGCTTTTACTGTTGATGCTTCATCTATAATAACAGAAATTTTAATTTCTGAAGTTGATATAGCTAAAATATTAATTTTCTCCTGTGCTAATGCTCTAAACATTTTATATGTTACACCAGGAGTTGTTACCATTCCAGCTCCAACAATAGAAATTTTCGATACATTGTCTTTATAACTCAAATTTTTAAATTTAATTTTTTTGTTTTCTCTTAATATTGTTAAAGATTTATTGAGATCTTCTCTTTTAGTGGTGAAAGTAATATCTGTGGTTTTGCCATCAGATGATACATTTTGAATTACCATATCAATATTTATCTGATTTTTACCAAATGGCTCAAATATTTCAGCAGCGACACCGGGTTTATCCTCAACAGCTTGAAGTGTGATTTTTGCATCATCTTTGGAATAAGCAACGCCTGTTACAGCTTTAGTATAATCTAAGCTCTCTTTATTAAAAATTTTTGTACCTTGGCGATTAGTAAATGTTGATCTTACTTGTAGTGGAATATCGTAAATCATTGCTGTCTGGACAGCTGACGATTGCATTACTTTTGCACCAAGAGATGATAATTCTAACATTTCTTCATAAGATATTTTATCTATTTTTTTTGCCATTGGAATTTTATTTGGATCAGTCGAATATACTCCATCAACATCAGTATATATTTCACAGGAGTCAGTATTAAAAATTTTTGCTATTGCAACTGCTGTCGCATCTGAACCTCCTCTTCCAATAGTTGTTATATCGCCTAAATTAGATATGCCCTGATATCCAGGTACAACTGCGACTCCCCCTTTAGATAAATACTCATTAATTTTATCGACTGCAATATTAAGTATTCTGGCATTGTTATTATCGCCCTCTGTTAAAATTGGAATTTGCCAATTCATAAATGATTTGGCTTTGATATCTATTTCATTTAGAGCACCAGAAATTAAAGCACAAGTAACCTGCTCACCTGTGGATAGCAAAACATCTAATTCTCTTTTAGTAAATTCTTTTGATATAGACTTAGATAATGAAATTAATTCATTGGTTTTTCCTGCCATAGCAGAAACTACAACAATTATTTTATTGCCTGATTCAAACTCTTTTTTTATGATTTTTGCCGCATGCAATATTCTTTCAATAGAACCTACTGAAGTACCGCCAAATTTTAAAACTTTTTTTTTCATTATTTAGTTTTAGTATAGTATTAATATGAATATTTAAATACTTTTAAAAATTTTATGACTACAATAAATCAAGAAGAAATACAAAAATTTTCAAAACTAGCTGAAGAATGGTGGGATGTTTCTGGAAAATTTAAACCTCTTCATATGTTTAATCCAATAAGAATCGAGTACATTCTAGAAAAAACATCAAATCATTTTAAAATAAGAAATGAAAAACTTCCTTTTAAGGGGTTAAAGTTTTTAGACATTGGTTGTGGTGGTGGATTAATGTCTGAACCAGTTTGTAGATTAGGAGCAGAAGTAACAGGCATAGACGCTTCTTTAAAAAATATTAAGATTGCGGACTCACATTCCAAAAAAAATAATCTTAAAATAAATTATATAAATGCCTCGCCTGAAGAGTTAGACGAAAATGAAAAATTTGATGTAATCTTAAACCTTGAGATAGTGGAACATGTTGAAGATGTAGATTTATATTTCAAAAGCTGTACAAAACTATTGAAAAAAAACGGATTAATGTTTACAGCCACCTTAAATCGAACGTTTATCTCTTTTTTAAAAGCCATAATCGGCGCGGAATACATTTTGCGATGGCTGCCAATTGGAACTCATGATTGGAATAAATTTTTAAAACCAAAAGAAATTGAAGAAAAAATTACTAATTTAAATTTTACTATCGATGAAATAAAAGGATTAGAATTTAATCCTTTGACACAAAAATGGAAAAGGTCAAATAATTTATCTGTTAATTATATTATTACTAGTGTTAAAAATTAATTATCTTTTTCTACCCAAGGTATATTTACCAGGTCAATACCTTCTTCCTTTAGCTCTTCTTTTTCTTCTTCAGTTGTAGAGCCATAAATATTTTTTTTATTTTTTTTATCATAATAAACCTCTCTTACCTTATTGGCAAAATTGTTTTCAACATATTCAAAATTTTTCTCTACAAAATTACGCAATCTTAATAAATCTTTTTTAAAGTTTTTCATCTCCACAATTGAAATTTGTTTTTGTTTGTTTTGTGATGTGGAACTGGCAACTCTTGGAGCCATTATAGTTTTTTCTACTTTTTTAGATTGGCAAAATATACATTCGATTAAATCTTTTTTTTTTAACCTGTCGAATTCCTTTGAATCTGAAAACCAGCTTTCAAATTCATGTTTATTTATGCACTTTAAATTATATTTTATCATTACTGATATTTATTTATTGTTGTAAAATTTTCAAGTTGAATTTTTATAATCTGCATTAATATCTATGTAGTCATGAGTAAAATCACATGTATAACATTCAAATAAATCTGAGCCAGAATTAAGATTTATCTCTATAAATATTGAATCCCATTTCATATATTCAATAATTTTATCCATTTGGATATTTTCAACCGGTGCGCCATTTTCTGCTAATAAGAATTCACCAAATTTTATTGAAATTTTATTTTTGTCTACTTTTTCACCAGACTTACCAATACCCATAATAACTCTTCCCCAATTAGGATCTTCACCTGCTATTGCGGTTTTAACAAGTGGAGAACTTGCAACAGAGAATGCTATTTTTTTTGCGGTTGAAACAGATTTTGCATTAATAACCTTTATAGTTAAAAACTTTTTAGCTCCCTCTCCATCTACAACTATTTGCTTCGCTAAGTTTAAACATACATTTTTAAGAGCTGTTTCAAATTTTTGAATTACTGGATCTGTAATTCCTCTACTATGACCAATTTTTATTTTTCTAGTTGAAAAAATTGAGACCATGTCATTTGTTGACTGATCGCTATCAACTGTAATTGCATTAAAAGTATTAGCAACAGCTTTTTTTAATAAAGTTTTTAAAAGATTAGAAGGTATGTCTGCGTCTGTAAAAATAAAAGAAAGCATAGTGGCTAAGTTTGGAGCAATCATGCCTGAACCTTTTGCAATAGCTGCTATTCTAATAATTTTATTATTAAAGGTAAATTCTTCATATGCTAATTTTGGTTTTGTGTCAGTAGTCATTATAGCAGAGGCGGTTTTTATCCATATCAATTTATTTTGATCGTCTCTTAATTTTGATACTAAATCACTTATTCCATTTGTAACTTGTTCAACTGGAAATGTTTCGCCGATCACACCTGTTGATGCAAAGATAAGGTCTTTAATTTTAACTGTTTCTGAAATACCTTCTTCTTTTTTTGATTCTCTTAAAGTTAAATTTTTTGCTAAACTTTTTGCTACCGTCTCAATAGCATCATATCCTTTTTTTCCAGTAAATGTGTTTGCATTTTTTGTATTTACCAATAAAGCTTTAATCGTTTTTTTATTCGATTTTTCATTCCACGTTATTGTCTCAGATACAATGGAATTTGTTGTATAAAGAGTTGCGTAGTTTGCTCCCTCTCTAAAATAGAAGAGAGCCAAATCATCTCTGCCGTTATTATAAAGATCAGCAGATATTGATGATACCTCAAGGCCATCCAAAGGCTTTAGATCCTGGAATTCACCCATTTTTGATAATTTAGATTTATCCGAAAGAAAATTTTTTAAATTTATTGTCATTGTTACTATTTAATTTAAGTTATAAATACATATATAAAATATTAATGAATTTATTTACAGCAGCATTTAGTAAAATATTTAAAAGTGGTAATCAACAGGTATTAGATAAGATAAAACCTTTGATTGTTGAGATTAATAATAGGGAAAAGTTGTTATCCTCGCTAAAGGATCATGATTTTAAAGAAAAAACACAAGTCTTAAGAAAACAAGCGATAAGTGGGGTAAATCTGGAAAAACTTATTCCAGAGAGTTTCTCATTAGTTAGAGAGGCAGCAAAGAGAGTTTTGGGTGAGAGACATTTTGATGTTCAACTGGCTGGAGGTATCATCCTTCATCAAGGAAAAATAGCAGAAATGAAAACAGGTGAAGGAAAAACTCTTGTTTCAACTTTGCCTGCTTTTTTAAACTCCCTAAGTGGAAAAGGAGTACATATAGTTACTGTAAATGATTATTTAGCGAAAAGAGACTCAGTCTGGATGGGGAAAGTTTTCAATTTTTTAGGATCATCAACAGGATGTGTTACTTCAAGTTTGGAAGACTACGAAAGAAAGAAAAATTATAATTGTGATATTACATATGGGACTAATAATGAACTTGGATTTGATTATCTTAGAGATAATATGAAATATAATTTAAGCGATATGGTACAAAGAGATCATAATTTTTGTATTGTCGACGAGGTAGATAGTATTTTAATTGACGAGTCAAGAACTCCTCTAATAATATCTGGTAAAGTCGAAGATAAAAGCAATTTATATTTCTCAGCAAATGAATTTGTGAAGAAGTTGCAAAATCAAGATTATGATTTAGATGAAAAAAATAAAAATGCAATTTTAACTGATGTCGGAATAGATAAAGTAGAAAAACTCGCAACACAAAAAGGGTTGCTAAAAAATAATAACTTTTATGACCCGAAAAATTTAGATCTAGTGCATCATGTTAATCAATCTTTAAAAGCAAATTTGTTATTTCAAAAGGATAAAGATTACATTGTTAAGGATGGTAAAGTTCAAATAATAGATGAATTTACTGGAAGAATTTTAAGCGGTAGAAGATTTTCTGACGGTCTTCATCAGGCTATTGAGGCAAAAGAAAATGTTGAAATTCAGGGTGAAAATCAAACTCTTGCATCAATTACATATCAAAATTATTTTAGATTGTACAAAAAATTATCTGGAATGACAGGGACTGCTATAACTGAGTCTGAAGAATTTTACGATATTTATAAATTAAATGTAGTTTCTATTCCGACTAATAATAAAATGATAAGAAAAGATTTTAATGATTTAATATTTAGAACCGAAAAAGAAAAATATGAGGCAATTACAAATAAAATATTAGAATGTAACAAAACTGGCCAACCGATCTTAGTGGGTACTACAAGTATTGAAAAATCTGAAAAAATTTCTAAATTTCTTAAAGCTAAAGATTTAAAGCACAATATTTTAAATGCTAAATTTCATGAAGAGGAGGCAAAGATTATTGCTGAAGCAGGTAAAGTAAATGCGATTACTATCGCGACAAATATGGCTGGAAGGGGAACAGATATAAAATTAGGGGGAAAATCAGAAATAAATAACGATAAAAATTTAACAGATCAAGAACATAAAAAAGATGAGAAGCAGGTAAAATCAATTGGTGGTTTATGTGTGATTGGAACTGAAAGGCACGAAAGTAGAAGAATTGATAATCAGCTTAGAGGACGTTCTGGTAGACAAGGAGATCCTGGAACTTCAATTTTTTTTATTAGTTTACAGGATGAACTAATGAGGCTTTTCGGAGGAGATCAAATTGATGGAATATTAAAAAAACTCGGTTTAAAAGAAAATGAGTCTATTGATCATCCTTGGATAAATAAGGCCATGGAAAGGGCTCAAAAAAAAGTTGAGGCAAGAAATTTTGATATAAGAAAAACACTCATAAAGTTTGATGATGTAATGAATGATCAACGTCAAGTAATATTTAGCCAAAGACTTAATATTTTAAAACAATCTGATATATATGAAATGCTTAAAGATTTTTTGAATGAATTATCTCGAAATTTATTAAAGATAAAAATTGATTTTAAAACTTCGAATGATGAAAAAATCTTTTTAGCTGGAATTAAGAATTTTACTGGCAATGCAATTAATGATGAGGATTTATTAAAATATGGAAGTTTAAAAGATGAAGAATTTTTGAAAAAAGTTTTAGACATATTTAATAAAAAAAGAGAGGAAAGGGTCAAAACAGTAGGTTTAGAGCAATACAGTGATTTAGAAAAAAAGATTTTTTTACAAATTTTAGACTTTTCTTGGAGAGCTCACCTTCAATATTTAGAACAACTTAGACAAGTAATAGGACTAAGAAGTTATGGACAAAAAGATCCATTATCTGAATTTAAGAAAGAAGCCTTTACCTTGTTTGAGATATTATTAGAAAAAGTTAAAACAGATGTTATTAAGTTTCTTTTAAATATGAATTTAGTTTTGACAAATGAGGCTGAACAAAAAAAACAGCCATTAGAAACAAATCAAAAAGTTGGAAGAAATGATAAATGTCCTTGTGGCTCTAGTAAAAAATACAAGCACTGTTGTGGATCAATTTAATTAAAAAAAAGGATTATAAGCCCATTGTAATAAAGCTTGTCTTTGTCTTTTTCTACATTGAAGATCACCTTCCTCACAATTTTTTCTCACAGCGGGTCCGTGTCTATCTCCAAAAGCTTTCCATCTTTTAATTTGGATTATATCTACTTCAGGCAATTTTCTCCCATTTTTGTATCTACAATACCATTGAAACCAACCTAAAGGGTCTTGTTTAAATATCCAACCCTTTTCAATCCATTCTTTTCTTGTTAGACCGGACTCAATTTTAAAATAATTAATATTTACATCAAACTGTTCGCTTATTTTTGCCTTTTTAAACCATTCTTTAGGAAATTCTTTAATATCAGCATTAGCAAAATATGATCCACCAAACACTCCTAGCTCTAGCATTTTTTTGGGAGTTAATTGAGGTTTAAAAATTTTATAAATTTCTTTTTCAGTCATTTTGTGGTGGCCTTGGTTTGAATCGCACAAACGACACATACCTTTTCAGGGTACTGCTCTACTACTGAGCTACAAGGCC
>MDSV01053906.1_pt1 | contig 11894 bp, 5 predicted proteins | sample 810851 | NCBI WGS metagenome assembly MDSV01 (sample SAMN05326640, study PRJNA326480) | marine metagenome | isolation source: seawater | place: Atlantic Ocean: North East | collected 2012 | reverse complement strand
GCCACCAGTTGTATCAGAACCAAATAGTGGAGTTGGAAGATCATGCCAAGTAACTAAAATAGAATCATTATTCTCAGGTGTCTCACAGTTATCACTAACCGTGAGATAATAATAGGTATTGCTATTAACTGGCGAAACATTAACTATACCTTGAAGCCCGACTGAAACTCCATTAGCAGTAGTCCATGAATAATTGTAAGGACCTCCATTACCACCTAAAACAGTAACTCCTATATCTAAACTGTCATGGGGGCAAACTGTAGTGTCTGATGAAGTATTAATAATAAGAGGAGGATTTAAAGCAACTAATACAGAGTCATAATCAGAAATACAATTAAAGGAATCAGTTACACTTACCTTATAGTATCTAGAATAATTAGGGCTAACAGTATGAGGACCATTCCCTGTTAATCCTACCCAATTATATGTATACGGCTGTGTTCCTCCACTTGCTATTACTCCAACATTTGCAGTCCCTCCTATACAAACAATAGTGTCATTGCTCATAGTTACCACCATAGGAATACCTTCTGGAATTGTAATCATTGTATCAGCATAGCATCCAGCTGTATCCAATGAACGAATTACATAATTCCCTGCACTTAAACTGTCAAATAGAAATGAACTGGCTACGTTGCTATCAACTTCTAAAACATTTATACTAGATCCATCCATAAGTTGAATAATCCATGGTGGACCATCATTTCCTCCAGGAATCCCAGTAACAGAAGCATCACTTCCACCATAACATGTTAAACCATTGACTGAAGGTATAGCAGCATCACAGGTATCGCAAAGTGCATTAATAAAAATATTTGCAGTGTCTGTACAACCGCCATTAACATCAGTAGCAATGACTGTATAGTTAGTACTAATCATAGGAATAGCAAATGGGTTTTGATCAGTAATACTTGAAAGGAAAGTTGGTGGAATCCATTCAAAGGTAAAGAAGCTTGGGTCTGGAACCATTGGACAAGTTTTAAATTTAGTAACTGGTCTTTTGTTTTCAACTCCTGTGGGTGAACCAGTGAAGGGACAAGCAGACGTAATATCACTTCGATAATATATTGCAGAATTAAATGGGGTTATTTTGTAAGGAGTGGACCAATTAAAAGTATAAGCACCAGAATTTAAATTGTTGAAACAAACTTCAATAATCAAATTTGATATGCCATCCCACTCATAAGCAGTAGTAAATTGGAAATCATTCCAGCCCAATGAGGCGGTTACTGTCTGAGGACTAAAAACAGTAGAGAGTCCAGGCTGCCACGAATTAATAGAGTTTTGATTTGTACAACCCATTCTAATAGTAAAGTCATAAAAATTACTTGTAGCACCATTTTGCGCAGTAGTTTCCCATGAAATTTCTGTTATTTTCCCTCCTGAAAAACCAGCTGCTTGCAATTCAGATGCCTTAAATAAATATTGTTGTTTTGCATTTTTGTAATAATGTCCAAATGGAGCAGGATAGGTAAACTGTCCATTAATTCCATTATTATTTCCAACTGTTTGATAAGAGGATTGAGAAGAGCAAGAGGTAGATCCACTTGGAGAACACATAGCAGGATTTCCACCCAATAAATCAACATTCATAAATACAGAATCTCCGCAATTAACATTGGTATCACTTGCAGTTAAATCAATTTGAGGAGCATATGCAGGGTAAACATCAACCATAATAGAATCTTTCTTCTCACATCCTTGGCTACTAGTTACAGTGACTTCATAAGTAAAAGGTCCAGGCATTGAAGAACTAAAAACTGGATCGGCAATATTAGGATTACTTAAATAAGCTATTGGGTTCCATTGATAGGTATATGTTCCTGATGATAATGGAGTAATACTGAAATCCAAAGGGGAATTTAAACATGTAACCGAATCAGACTGGTACAAGGAATAATTAAAATTTGGAGCAACATCTACATTTACAGTATCTATATTAGAACATCCACCAGATAAATTACTCACTACTTTGTAAACTGTAGAAAATGCTGGATTAGCAATGGGGTTAGGACAATTGTTACAAGAAAAGTTATTTCCAATACTTATGGGGTCACCACTGATTATTGACCAAACAAATACATTTCCACCAGATGAATTTAATTGAGTTGGCTCCCCCTGACAAATGGTAATATCTTGACCTGCATAAGTGCTTGAGATAACAGAAACTCCTATAGCAGCAGAAGTTGTTCCCATTATTGGACATGCATTATCATTTACATTAACACTTATGGTACTAAAAGGATTTGATCCAGGAAGAACCACAAAACAGAATGTGGCCGTAGCTGGGGAAAAATAACTATTCTGAACTAACGAGGCTCCTGGGAAAAGCTGAGCAATATTTGAATTAATGTAAATAGAATCTGTAGGATTATTATCTAAAAATTCTAATTCAAAACAAACACTATCTCCTTCACAAGTTTGTATATCAAAAGGTCCTGTTTGAATTGCAGAACCAGTAAAATTTAACAATCCTGTGGTTGGAGCAGATGGAGAAATATTCGTACAAGTAATAATTTCAAACTGAAAATCTTGCATTACACTTCCTACTAAATTACCATTTGAATCATATTCTTGAATTAAAACAACTACAACAAAATTCCCTTGGATTGTTGGAGTAAAAGTAATTTCACCCGTATTAGGATTAATGTTTATTCCATTAATTGGACTTGCACCTGAATATCCTCCTTGATAAGGAACTGGTACTCCTGGATCGTCTAATGCATTAACTAAAGAATAAACAAGTGAATCTCCGTCTGGCTCGTATACTCCAAAATTATAAACAACAGGTTGATTAAGACAATTATAGGGGATAGGAGATGCAGTAATTATTGGAGAACTATTACAAGAGGCAGTATTACTATTTAAAACGGTTTCAAAATAATAATCGTTTCCTGTTCCAGTTAAATTCTGAGAGGCATTTCTACAACAATCATCATAGGAAAAAACCCAACTATCACAGGGACCAGGAAGGGTTATGGTATCTCTCCATATGTGCATGTAAACTCCTGGGAACCCCCCCCCATTACATTCGCTTTGACCTATCATGGGAAGACATAGCTGAGAAATCTCTTGTTGGTATGTCACTATTGGCAAACTAATATTAGTCGAAAAAGTAAGTCCGCATGAATTGGTCACACTAATAGATTCTGGCATGTTCCCGATGAAAGCTGTTCCACAATCTTCAAAAACAGTTAGGGTAACAACATAAGTATTGGGACCTATACATTCATAAGTAATATTTCCGCCAGGAACATGAGACGCTTTAATACTTGTAAAAGATATAAGTAATAAAAATGAAGAAAAAATATATTTTATAAAATTAATCAAGAGATAAAGTTAAGGAAAGAATTAAACTAATAAAATATCATTTGATAATAATTAACCCTAGAAACAATTTTTTTTTAAATAATTAACTAGTTTATTTAACGAGATTTTATAAAAAAAGGTTGGGTATATTTTAAAATATTTCTAGAAAAAAATTTAAAAATCAAATATAAATAATAAATTATTTACTTGGTTTTTTCTGCAGATTAGCTAATTCTCTACCAACAAATGTTCCTTCTATGATTTGTTGCTGAAAATCTTTCATTCCTCCAGGTGTGTGGGGTACTAAAACAGTGTTATTATTTTCATTAGCACCTATAGCTGTTAATGTATCAAAATATTGAGTCATCAAAACAAATTGCATAATCTCTTGAGGGTCTACATCTTGTAATGCTTTTTGAAAGTCTTCAACTGATTCTTTAAATCCTCTTACAATTTCAAGTCTTTGTGCGGCAATACCCTCTCCAGAAAGTCTTTTAGAATCTGCTTCTGCTTCAGCTCTTTTTACAATTCTAATTTTTTCTCCCTCTGCTTCCTGAAATGCAGCTTCTTTATCCCTAGTAGCAGCATTAATTTTATTCATTGATGCTTTAACTAATTCATCAGGATTAATATCTGTAATTAAGGTTTTTACAATCTTATAACCATACTGTTCCATCTGTTGAGAAATATTTTCTCTGACTGCCATAGCCACATCATCTTTTTTCCCAAAAACATCATCCAACCCTAATTTTGGAACTTCTGCCCTTACTTCATCAAAAATATAAGAAGCAATTTGCCCATGTGGATCATCAAGTTCATAAAAAGCTTCGAAAACTTTGTTTGAAATGATTCTATACTGAACAGAAATTTTTAATATTACAAAAACATCATCAAGAGTTTTAGTTTCAACGTCAACATCTAATTGCTGAATCCTTAAATTCTCTTTTGAAGCTATGGTTTCAATAAAAGGGATTTTAAATTTCAACCCAGGAAGAGATATTCTGTTAAATTTACCAAGTCTTTGAATTACCCAAGATTGTCTTTCTGGAATAATCATTATTGACTTTAGTAAGAGAAAAATTGCTACACTGTATAAGAAAAGGTTAATATAAATCATGATTTAAATATAAATAATATAAATTGAAAAAAAGAATTAAATATTAATAACATTATTAGAAATTTTTCGAAAGTCTTCAACCATACCAAAATTGATTGAATCAATTTTAATATTAGCTTCTTTACTTACTTCTCCTAAGAAAAAATAATCAATATTACTGGCTTTAATTTCACTGTTAAATAATTTTAATTGATCATTTGAAACCGTCACCACTACTCTCCCCTGAGATTCACCAAACAAAAAAGCGTCTTTTCTAATATCACTTTTAAAGTTGATTTCACATCCTAAATTTGAGTTCATAGCCATTTCTACAATGGAAACAAATAACCCTCCATCAGCACAATCGTGAGCAGCATTAATCATTTTTTTGCTTATCAAATTTTTAATACACTGATGAAGTTCATATTCTTCATCTATATCAAAGTATGGTGCTGGAGATTCTTTAATATTATGATACTTTACTAAATATTCTGAAGAAGAAATATCGTTAACTATCTTACCAATTAAAAAAATATGGTCTTTAGCTGCTTTGAAATTTAAACTCATTATTTCTCTTACATCATCTAACAATCCAATCATTCCAATAGTGGGTGTTGGAAAAACAGGAACTTCTTTTCCAGCAACAATAGATTGATTATAAAAACTGACATTACCACCCGTAACGGGTGTTGAGAATTTTTCACATGCTTTTGACATTCCTTTAATAGCTCCAACAAACTGCCAATAAGATTCTGGATGATAAGGATTCCCAAAGTTCAAACAATTTGTAATAGCAGAGGGATTTCCTCCAGAAACAACAATATTTCTTGCAGCTTCTGAAACAGCTATAGCAGTTCCTACTTCAGGATCTGCATGCACATATCTTGAGTTACAATCAACGGACATTGCAATTGCTTTCATTGTTCCCTTGACTAATGCAACTCCTGCATCAGAAGGATGATTTGTTGAAACATTATTAGTTCCAACCATAGTATCATACTGTTCATAAACCCACTTTTTTGAAGCAATATTTGGCTGACTAAAAAGAAAATGTCCAACTTCTACTAAATTACTAGGTACAGAAATTTTATCAATTTTAAATTCCTTATACTTTTTGAAATATGCAGGTTCTGTATATTTTCTTTCATAAACTGGAGCACCTCCTCCTAAAACAAGGGATGATGGTGGAACACTGGCTACACAAAGCCCATTTTGAAAAAATTCTAACGTATCTCCATGAGTTACTTCTCCAATTAATTCACAATTTAAATCCCATTTGTCAAATATTTCTTTGACAACATATTCTTTTCCTTTTTCAACTACTACCAACATTCTTTCTTGAGATTCAGAAAGTAAAATTTCCCAATCCTTCATATTAGACTGTCGAGTTGGAACTTTATCTAAATCTATTTTCATTCCAACATTGCCTGCCGCACTCATTTCAGATGTAGAACAAGTAATTCCAGCAGCACCCATATCTTGCATACCCACAACTGCATCAGTTTTGGCTAGCTCTAAAGAAGCCTCTAATAATAATTTTTCCTGAAAAGGATCTCCAACCTGAACGGCCGGTAAATCGTCCATTGAATCTTCTGTGATATCTTTTGATGCAAAAGCTGCACCATGTATTCCATCTTTTCCTGTTGAAGACCCAACAATAAAGACTGGATTACCAGGACCTGAAGCAGTTGCAGAAATTAAATCATCTACACTCATTATTCCTGCAGAAAAAGCATTTACAAGTGGGTTTTGATCATAACTTTCATCAAAAAAAACTTCTCCAGAAAGTACAGGAATACCAAATGAATTGCCATAATTTCCAATTCCTTTAACAACTCCTTTTAATAACCACTTAGTTCTAGGCTTATCGAACTCACCAAATCTTAAAGAATTCATTTGAGCTATGGGTCTTGCACCCATAGTAAATATGTCTCTATTTATGCCACCAACACCAGTTGCGGCCCCTTGGTAAGGTTCCAAAGCGCTTGGGTGATTGTGAGACTCTATTTTAAATGCACATGCTAAACCGTCTCCAATATCAACTAGACCAGCATTTTCTTCACCTGCTTTTACCAACATATGAGGTCCATCTTTTGGAAGTTTTTTAAGCCAGTGAATAGAATTTTTATAGGAACAATGTTCTGACCACATAACAGAATAGATACTCAACTCGGTAAAATTGGGAGTTCTTCCTAAAACATCACATATTTGATGAAATTCTTCTTTCTTTAGTCCAAGTTCAATTGCTTGTTCAATATTGGATATTTTTGGAGAGATGTTTTTTGACATATTTAAAAATATCCAACAAAAATAATTAAAGATGTAAAGCATGTAATTAAAATTTTACTGATTTACTAACATTATATGAATGTTTTAAATTATTTTACTTAGAATTAAAAAAAGTTAGGTTCATTTGATTTCTATATTGTATATCGTTTTGATTTTAATTTTATTGAACAAAAATTCATTTTTCAATATCAAAGGGATTAATAAATTTGAGATTATTACTGCACTATTTATACACTTAATTGCAGGTGCAGCACTATACTTTATCTATACCAAATACTATTCCGAGAGATATACTGCAGATATTTTTAAATACTATGATGATAGCTTGGTTTTATACGATTCATTTTTTTCAAACCCCTTAGATTTTTTTAGAATTATTCTAGGTCTTGACTTTGATAAACAGTACTTTTTAAATAACTATTTTATAGAGATGAATCATTGGGATACCAGTTATAAAAACTCCTTAATGAATGGGTCTAGAATGGTAATTAAAATAAATGCCATCCTTAATATAATTGGTTTAAAGAGCTATATATTTAATATGTTGACATTTATATTTATCTCTTTTCTTGGTAAATTTTTAATTATAAAAAGTATAATTCAAAAATTCAATTTAAAGTATCCAAAATTATTTTTCTGGTCTATTACATTAATTCCAACCATAGCACTTTGGAGTTCGGGTATTTTAAAAGAACCTTTAATCATTTTATCCTTCGGACTAATTCTTCATACAATGATCGGCAAAAGAATAGTAAATTGGTTGAATCTATCTTTATTAATTATAGGTCTAGGAATTATTTTTAAAGTAAAATTTTATGTTTTTATTTGCTTTTTTCCAGCACTGATTTCATTTGTTATTTCCAATAATTTTAAATTTAAACCCATTAAGGTTATCCCTTTAGTATGCTTAATTCTATTTATTTCTATTGGATTATTAACAAATATTGAAGATTCTTACAACCCATTATACATACTAGCTAATAAACAAAATGATTTTATAAGACTCGCTGAAATTTTTGATGCTGGTAGTAGTTTTAAGATGATACCTATTCAACCTAATTTAATTTCTTTAATCAAATCGATACCAAATGGGCTTATTAATGGGTTTCTCAGACCATTTCCAACGGATATTCATAAATTAATTCATCTTTTCCCATTAATAGAAAACCTGGTTATTTATGGAATAATTGCTATTTTGATTTATAAATTAAATATTTTAAAGGTGAAGCTTGAAATAGAAATGCAAAACATTATTTTCAATTCCATTTTCTTTGTTACCATTCTGTTTGTAATTACTGGAATCAGTACACCTGTAATTGGAGCTCTTGTAAGATACAAAGTTCCTGGTTTAATTTTCATAATTATCACCATTAACCTTCTCTATGATGTTTTTAAAAAAAATTCAACCCAATAAGATAATTTTATTTTTTTTAATTTTTTGTTTTATTTCTTGCAACAATAAAATTGAAGTTGATTTAATCTCACACAATGGAATAATCTATTCCCTAGACGATAACAATAATGTATACGAAGCAACTGCAATCAAAAATGGTAAAATTGTTGGAATAGGAAAGACTCATCAAATTTTAAATAAATATCAATCAAAAAATAAAATCGATTTAAAAGGTAAAACTGCATACCCTGGTTTTATCGATGCTCATTGTCATTTTTTATATCATGGATTACAACAAGCTATGATAGATTTATCTTCAGCAAATTCCTTTGAAGAAATTATTAAAATTTTAAAAAAAAATAATGATAAAAATGATGGTGATTGGCTTATTGGATATGGTTGGGATCAAAACCAATGGGAAGATAAAAATTGGCCTAATAATGAACTGCTCAATAAAAATTTTAAAAATATAAATGTAGTTTTAAATAGAATAGATGGCCATGCCATAATGGTCAATGAAACTGCTATTTCAACTGCAAAAGTCCCTCTAGACACATTAGTTAGTGGTGGATATATAGAAAAAATAAATGGTGAAATTACAGGATTATTTATGGATAATGCCATGGAATTAATACTTGAAAAAATTCCAGAAGCCAATGAAGAGTCCAAGAAAAAAGCATTGTTAAAAGCTCAGCAAGATTGTATTTCTCTAGGACTGACTACTGTTGATATTGCGGGTTTAAATAAGCAGGATATTGAATTAATAAATAATTTACAACGTACTGGTGAACTTAAAATCAAAGTTTATGCCATGCTTTCAGACAATGAAGAGAACTTCCATTATTTTATTGACAGTATTGGAAAACCTTTAAAAACTTCAAAACTAAATGTTCGATCATTTAAATTCTTTGCAGATGGTTCTCTTGGATCTAGAGGGGCTTGTTTGTTAAAACCTTATTCAGACGAAAAAACAACTAATGGAATGCTTTTACAACAACAAGAATTATATGAAGAAAAGTTAAAAAAAATAAAAGATTTTGGATTCCAAGCCTGCACCCATGCAATTGGGGATTCAACAAATAGAACCATTTTAGAATCATATGGGAAAATTTTAAAAACTTCTAATGATTTTAGATGGAGAGTGGAGCATGTTCAGTGCATAAGCCCTGAAGACATTCATCTTTTAAAAAAATACAACATTATTCCATCTGTTCAACCAACTCACGCAACATCCGATTTTAGCTGGGCTCTGCTAAGATTAGGAAAAAATCGATTACATAATTGTTACAGATATCAAACTCTTTTTGAAGAAAATCGAATTATTGCATTAGGAACAGATTTTCCAGTAGAAGAAATCAATCCAATTCATACTTTTTATGCTGCAGTATTTCGAAAAAATAAAGATGGATTACCTTTAAATGGTTTTCAAAAAAATGAATCTTTAAATAGACTTGATGCTTTAAAGGGTATGACAATATGGCCTGCATTAGCAAACTTTGAAGAAAATGAAAAAGGAAGTTTAGAAATTAATAAAGCAGCAGATATGATAGTTCTTGATAAAGATATTTTAGATGAGAATCAGAAAGAAATATTGAAAACCAAAGTTATTTACACCATTATTGATGGAGAAATTGTCTATCAAAATTAATTTTTCATTAACTATCATAAATGTTAAAGAAGTATTAAATAGTCTTACAACTCTCATCTTATAGAAGTATTTTTTTAAATTTGCAAAACTTTCATTTGATGTATGTTGAATTATAAAGAAAAATTTTTAGGGGAAGGTCTTACTTATGATGATGTTCTTTTGGTTCCATCCTATTCCGAACATTTGCCTAATGAAGTCGATTTAAGCTCGAAATTTACCAGAAATATTACTATTAACACTCCTATTATTTCAGCAGCTATGGATACAGTTACTGAACATGAATTAGCTATTTCGATTGCTCAACAAGGCGGCATTGGAGTCATTCACAAAAACATGTCTATAGATAGACAATCAAACGAAGTTAGAAAAGTTAAAAGATCAGAAAGTGGAATGATTTTAGACCCAATAACTCTAAATGAAAATGCTTTAATCGGAGATGCTCTAAGATTAATGGCTGAAAATAAAATTGGTGGAATACCTGTTGTTAATAAGTCCAAAGAATTAAGAGGAATTGTAACCAACCGAGACTTGAGATTTGAAAAAGAACTTAATAAAAAGATTTCAAAAGTAATGACTACTGAAAATTTAGTTACTGCTAATGAGAATGTTGACCTTACAAAAGCTGAAAACATACTGCAAAATCACAAAATTGAAAAGCTTCCTGTTATTGACCAAAATAATATTCTGGTGGGCCTAATAACTTTTAAAGACATCATCAAAGTAAAACAACACCCAAATAGTTGTAAAGACCAATTTGGTAGGCTAAGGGTTGCTGCTGCAGTTGGAGTTTCCAATGACACATTTGAAAGAATTAAAGCTTTAGTTAATTGCAGTGTTGATGCTATTGTAATTGATACTGCACATGGACATTCAAAAGGTGTCATTAAATTATTAAAAAAAGTGAAAAAACAATTTCCCGATTTGGATACTGTTGTTGGAAATATAGCTACAGGTGAAGCTGCTTTAGACTTAGTCAGAGCTGGTGCAGACGCTGTTAAAGTTGGAATTGGGCCAGGATCTATTTGTACAACAAGAGTAATTGCAGGAGTTGGTTATCCTCAGTTAACAGCCATAATGAATGTTTACCAAGCAATTAAAGATTCTAAAGTTCCAATAATTGCTGATGGAGGCATAAGGTTTACAGGAGATATTTCAAAAGCATTGGCCGCTGGAGCATCAAGTGTAATGATGGGTTCTATGTTTGCTGGAACTCAAGAATCACCCGGTGAAACAATTATTTTTGAAGGAAGAAAATTTAAATCATACAGAGGAATGGGGTCCATTGAAGCCATGCAGCAAGGTTCAAAAGACAGATATTTTCAAGAAGATGAAAGCGATATTAAAAAATTAGTTCCTGAAGGTATTTCTGCTAGAGTTCCTTTTAAAGGAACATTGAAAGAAGTTATGCACCAATTAATTGGAGGACTTAGAGCTGGAATGGGCTATTGTGGTGCTAAAAATATTTATAGCCTTAAAGATGCAAAGTTTATTAAAATTACGCATTCAGGTATGATAGAAAGTCATCCCCATGATGTAACCATTACAAGAGAATCACCCAATTATAATTTAAGATAATTCAAATTTTATTTATGAAACAATTTTCACTTTTTATATTCCTAATTTCTTTTCATATATATTTTGGTCAAGAAAAAGCAATACTATCCATAGGCAATGAGCAAGTTCTCAAATCAGAATTTGAACAGATATACTGGAAGAATAAAAAAGAAAAAATAGCTACTAAAGAAGACTTAGATGAATATATTCAACTTTTTGTAAACTTTAAATTAAAAGTAAAAGCTGCAGAAGAATTAGGTTTAGATACAACTAAAAAATTCAAAGACGAATTAATAGGATATAGAGTTCAATTAGAGAAACCTTATTTAATTGATACTTCAATTAATGAAGAATTAATTAACGAAGCCTATTTTAGAACCATAAATGAAGTAAACGCAAGTCATATCATGATCAAGCTTGGACCTAATCCTTCTGCAAAAGATACTATGTCTGCCTATAAAAAAATTGAAGATTTAAGAGCAAAAATAAATGCTGGTTCCGCAAGTTTTGAGGAATTAGCAGAAGAAGTTTCGGAAGACCCATCTGCTAAATTTAATAAAGGAAATCTTGGTTTTTTCAACGCATTTAAAATGCTTTATTCCTTT
>MDSV01053795.1_pt1 | contig 11895 bp, 14 predicted proteins | sample 810851 | NCBI WGS metagenome assembly MDSV01 (sample SAMN05326640, study PRJNA326480) | marine metagenome | isolation source: seawater | place: Atlantic Ocean: North East | collected 2012 | reverse complement strand
TATACCATCTTTAATTAAAAAATTTTTAGATTTATCATTTAAAGTTATATCCTGTGGCTCATATGTTTGAATTTTAATAAGATCAGCTCCATTCATACAAGCTGACTTTATTAAATTAAGAAATCTTTTTTTGTTACCTCCATGATTACCTGATATTTCAGCAATTATTTTTGGCTCAGAATCGTAGCTGATTTTTAAATTTTTTGATATTTTAATCATTTTATTAGTATATAAATTTATTTAATGTCAAATAAAGATAAAATCATCACTTCAATCCAAAATATAAGACAAAAAAACAACAAATATTGGATGGATTTGTTAAGATTAGCATTCAAGCATGCGCCAAAGGATGCTTCAAAGATAATTAAAAACATCAACAATTTAGACAAAAAAATTTCATCACTATTAAAAAAATTAGAGGTAGATTAATTATTTTTCTTTAATTTAATAAAATCTTGAATTTGATTTTTGTCTAATCTTACTCTTCCAAAACTTTCTTTTGTTCCCCATATTGTATCTTTTACCCACATATTATCTTCTATGTCCCAAACCCTTGGATCTCTAAAAGTATCTGCAATTGACCAAAAATATTCCTGATCTCTATCAACATAGTTTAACCAGTAATCTAAATCACTCGAAATTATATGGTCATATTTTTTAACATACTCTATTCCTTTATCTCTTTTTATATGCCCATCTCTTATATCTTTTGATGCATGGTCACTTGCTCTGCCATAGCCAAATTTAATAAATTTTAATAAATCATGTATTCCATTTTCATATCTATCATCCAAATTTGAAAAATTTCTATACGTTCTATCAAAGGATTTTTCAGATTCTTTCCAATTATATTTTTCTTTTACAATTTTAAAATTATTGTTTCCGTCCCATTTAAAAAAATTTCCTATATAAAGCCCTCTTACTTCAGATTTAATAATTTCCATATCAGAAGGATACTTTGACCAAATCATATCTTTTTCTTTTATCTTCTCAGGTTTGTGTTTAATTAAGTCAGTCCACTCAAAACCTCTAAGACCGTGTTCATGTCTTACTCTTGCACTAAATTCAACATAATCCTCTGGATTAAACATACCCGAAATATCCCAAGCTATTTCTCCCCAAAAAATTAAAGGGATTTTAAATTTTGTAGCTATTTGTATAGGCGCAGTAAAAATACCACAATGATTTTGCCAATTCATGTCTCCCATTAATTCAAATCCTGCTCTATTTAATTTTTTTAAAACTTCTATGCTGGGTCCCCAAACTATATGATCAGCATTAAAATGATGTCTCATCATATCTCTATTAAAATCTCCCTCTGGTAGATAATTGTTCCCGTGATATGTAACAAGCAGGGCTTTAAGATTATAAATTTTACATATTATATGTGCTTGGAAATAACTATCTTTTCCACCACTAACTGGAATAATACAATCATACTCAGATGAATTATTTTTAAGCCTTTCTTCTAAAATATTTTCAAATAACTTTTTTTTCTTATTCCAGAAATCGTCCGATAGGGCATGAAATTTTTCTGCTGTTCTACAGCTTGAGCATATTCCCTCTTTATCTAGATTTAAATTTACAGCAATTTCAGGGTAAACACATTTATTACAATATTTCATTTTCTTAAATCTCAAATATTTTTGGTTCTCTAAAATTTAAATTACAATCATATAAATGTTTTTTTATATAATATAAGCTTTGGTCAGAATAATGAAATATATTTGCAGCAGCCACAGCATCGACATCTGTTTCTCTAACTAATTTACTAAAGTCTTCTTTGGAACCGGCGCCTCCACAGAAAATTAGAGGTATTTTAATGCTTTTTTTTATTTCATTTGCTAATTCTATATCATAACCATCTCCAACACCATCACGGTCGATTGAATTAACAAAAATTTCTCCAACACCAAAATCTTCCACTGTTTTTACCCATTTAATTACTTCCATATTTGTATTTTTCATGATTTTTGTATTTATTACAAAGTAATTATTATTTATTTTTTTTGAATCAATCGAAATTACTATGCACTGAGACCCAAATTCTTTAACAGCTTCCAACACTAAATTTTGATTCTGCAGAGCTACGGTATTTAACACTACCTTATCAGCTCCTTTTTTTATTCTAATCTCAATATCTTTAATAGTTTTTATATTTCCCCCTACACATAGAGGCATAAAAGCCATTTTGGAAACATCATTAATTATTTCTAAAAAAGAATTTCTATTTGGGTAATTTTGATCGTCTCTTTTTATATCGTATTTTGCATCTTTAGAAATATCTAAATAAATTAACTCATCAGAACACCACTCACTTAATCTCTTCACAGATGTTGTGGGATTTCCCAAAAATTTGTAATTTGAAAATTTGTTACTTTGAACAATCCAGCCATTTTTTAAAAGCAAAACTGGTATCAGTCTTTTTTTTTTCATATGTGTTTTAAAGAGAAATAAAATTTTTAATTAATTTTATACCATCATGTTGGCTTTTTTCTGGATGAAATTGTACACCCATAATATTTTCTTTTTGAACTGATGATGTAAACTCTGATGAATAAGTAGTTGTTGAAAGTATATCTTCTTTATTTGAACAACTCATAGCAAAGCTATTAACGAAGTAAAAATCTGAATTATCATCTATTTTTTCAAATAATTTAGAACTTTTTTTTATTTTAATATTATTCCATCCAATTTGTGGAAGAGGCTGATTTTTTGAATCTATTTTTTTTACTTCACCATCTATTGCCCCAATACCTTTAAAACTTCCAAATTCTTCTCCTTTTGTTGCGAGAACTTGCATCCCAACACAAATACCAAGATAATATTTTTTTTTTAGTATAACCTCATCTTGAAAAATTTTATCAAATTCAAACTTAAATATTTTTTTCATCAGTGAGCCAAAACTACCAACCCCAGGCAAAATCAAATGAGAACACTTTTGTATATCATTTTTTGAATTTGATATTATAAAATTTGCACCTAAGTATTCTAATATATTTTTAACAGATCCAAGATTTCCAGATTTTAAATCAATTAAACAAATTTTATTTTTTTTCTGCATTTTTTAAATTGTTTAAAAAAATTAAATTAACAAGTTTTAAATCATTTATCTCATCAATATCGAAAATATTATGATTAGATAAATCAATTCCCATTGTATTTTTGGAAATTAAATGTTTTTTATTTCGCCAATTGCTGCTAGTTCCAATATAAAATTGTCCTAAATCGTGGTATCTATTTTTAAAAGTTTGTGTATTTTTTAAAAAATTTTTTGTAAGTTGAGTTTCAATCATTTTTTTTTTATTTATTTTGAATGACCTTTCAATTGGATGATTAAATTTTTTTATACAAATCAAAAAATCACATTTTTTTTCTGCAAAAGTTTTAATACCTTTTTTAATTATATCTTCGCTTATTAAAATTGATGTGGGAAATATACACATTAAAATAAACTTTTTTGAACTTTTAATAGACAAACAATAATCTTTTACTACCTCCATAATAGTTGTTTTGTCATCAGACAAATTTTTATTCCTTAAAAAAGGCACTTCAGCTCCAGCTTTTAAAGCAATTCTCTCTATTTTTTTTGAATCTGTAGAAACAACTATAGATTTAAAAATTTTTGTATTTTTCAACATTTTTATAACATGCGAAATCATTGGTTTACCATTTATCTTATAAATATTTTTATTTTTAATTCGTTTACTACCTGATCTTGCTGGAATAAATGCAATTATTTTCATTATTTAAAATACTCTAAAATTTTATTTACAACTTTTGCCATTTGTTTTTTTTGTAAGGAATAAAAAATTGGTATCGATACCTCTTGCTCGTAAAATTTCTCACTTATTGGAAAGTTTTTATAAATATATTTGTATTTTTTTTTATAATAAGGCTGTCTATATATAGGAATATAATGGACTTGAACATTTATTAAATTTTTTTTCAAGTAAAGAAAAAATTTTTTTTTACTTTTTTTTAATTTTTTAAAATTAATCTTAAGATTATAAAGATGATAAGAGCTATCAATATTTTTATCTTTATGAGGTATTTGAAAGTATTTTATTTTTGAAAATTTCTCATCATAAAACTTTGCTATTACGTTTCTTTTTTTTACAAATTTATCTATTTTTTTTAGTTGCGAGCTTCCAAGTGCCGCATTAATATCTGACATTCTATAGTTAAAACCCAGATATTCCATTTTATAAAGCCATGGTTTAATTTTTTGGGATTTTTCTCTATCAACTATTCCATGATTCCTAAGAATTTTAATTTTTTTATCAATAGTTTTGTTATTTGTTAGAATTGCTCCGCCTTCTCCAGTTGTGAAAGATTTCACTGGATGATAACTGTGAGTAATAAAATCTGCATACTTTAAGGCATAACCACTATCACCATTAATTTTTGTCCCCATAGCATGACAATTATCATTAATAAGTGAAACTTTATATTTTTTAGAAATTTTTTTTAGTTTTAACCAATCGCAAGGGTAGCCCGCATAATCTACGCCTATAATTGCTTTTACTTTTTTTCCATATTTTTTAATTTTGTTTTCTACGTCTGTTATATCGATAGTATTTGTTTTTTCATTAATATCTAAAAGACAAACATTAGCATTGTTATATTCAACACAATTTGCAGTGGCTAAAAATGTAATTGCAGGCAACAATATAATATCTCCAGATTTCCAATTTAATGCTTTACCAATTAGATGGAGTGCTGCAGTTCCACTAGAAACTACCGAACAATATTCTGAATTGAAATATTTTTTTAATCTATTTTCAAATTTTATAATCTCTGAGCCTTGAGTGATTTTATTTAACTTTAATGTTTTGATTACTGTTTTTATGTCATTTTCGTCAATGAAATGTTTTCCATAATTTATGACCATTGATTTTGAAATTTTTTAATTAAATTTTTCAACTCCCTAACAGTTAAAAAATTGGTATTAGTATTACTGCTATATGTAAAGCCCTCTTTGCATTTTTTAAATTTTATATTTTTATTTTTTAAAATATAGTTTTTCATATTCCAATCTAAAAAGCTATTATAAGGCAAAATTGCAAAAAAATTAGAACTTTCAACTGTGTTGAATGAATCTGAGACCGATATCATTTCTTCATGTAATTTTTCTCCTGGCCTAATTCCTATAATATTTATTTTACTTTTATTATTAATTGCCTTAGCAACATCTAAAATATTATAAGAAGGAATTTTTGGAACAAATATTTCACCTCCCCACATTAATTTTAAACATTTTAATACAAAATTTACACCCTCTTCTAAAGAGAGAGAAAACCTAGTCATTCTTTTATCAGTTACATCAAAAGAACCTGATTTTGACATTTTCATAAATATTGGTAGCACTGATCCTCTGCTTCCCAATACATTTCCATATCTTACGACAGACAGTTTTGTTGTTGGGTTAGCATAATTATTTGATGAAACAAAAAGTTTATCCGATGCTAATTTAGTTGCTCCGTACAAGTTTATTGGTGATGCCGCTTTGTCAGTGCTTAGCGCGATGACTTTATTTACTTTAAATTTTACACACGAATTTATTATATTTTGACCACCAATGATGTTTGTTTTTATAACTTCAAAAGGGTTATATTCAGCAGTAGGAACTTGTTTTAAAGCAGCCGCGTGTATTACAAAATCTATTTTATTTCCTCTAAAAGCATTATCAAGTCTATCTTGATCTCTCACATCTCCAATAAAAAAACGTAATTTCTTTAGGTGTTTTTTGTTTAAAATACTATACCTCATTTCAGATTGTTTTAATTCATCTCTACTATAAATTATGATTTTTTTTAGATTATATTTTTGTAATAATATATTAGTTAAGCATTTGCCAAAAGATCCTGTTCCGCCAGAAATTAGAATTGTTTTATTATTTAAAGTCATTTACAGAAGATTTTATATTATATTAAATCTTATATATAATATAATTTTTTTTAAATGAATAAAAAAATTTGTATCGTTGTTGATCATCCAGGTAGAGATTTAGCTGGTTATTTAAATTTAATTAATCGACTTAATAATAAAAATTTTTTATTTTATCTTGTTCCTTTCTATAATTTTCGAGAGATTTATTTAATCAAACCTGATGCGGTTATTTTAAACCACTCTAGATGGATTTTTAAGAATTTTATTAAAACACTTAATGAGCTAAATATATCTATATTTGTTCTAGATACTGAAGGCGGGATGATTACCAAAGATTTAATAAAAGAATACTTTATTTTTTCAGGTATTAAAAAAAATATTAATGTTGTTGATGGATATTTTGTTTGGTCAAGGAATATTAAAAAAAATTTAATCCTCCATTATAATAAAATAAATAAAAAAAAACTATTTGTTACTGGAAACCCAAGGTTCAACTTTATTTTAAGTCAAAGGAAAAAGAAGTTAGGAACTAATGTCCTTATTAATTTAAACTTTGCAACTATAAATCCAAGATATGCTTCATTTGAAAGTGAAAAAAAATTATTAATTAAACAAGGAAAAAATAAAAATTGGATTGACAAATATTGCGACCACCAGTCTAAAATGAGAAAAAAATTTATTATGCTCGCGGGAGAATTGGCAAGAAGTAAATTTATTAACAAAATAATAATAAGACCACATCCATATGAAAACTCTTCAGAATATAAAGAATTATTTTATAAATTTAAAAAAATTACAATTAGCCAAGATGAAAAACTAACTGATGAAATTAATAAATCATTTGTAGTCATACAAAATAATTGTGCCACTTCAGTAGATTCAGCGCTTCTTGGGAGAAAGTCAATATTTTTTCAACCATTTAAATCTAAATATCTTGATCAAAATTTTTTTTTAAAAATAAGCATTGTTTGCAAAACACCTTTAGAAGTAATTAGTAAAATTAAATATTTGAAAAAAATTAAAAAATTTGAATTAGAAAATCAACTGGAAAAAATAAATAATCATTTTTCATATATTAAAAATGATTATAAAAAATTTAATAATATTTTAAAAAAAAAAACTAATAAAATAAATTCTCAAAAAAATTTATTATTTCTATTATTTAAAAATAATGAGTTGACCTTTTTCTTTAAAACTTTATTAAAAATTTTTTTTGGTAAGAATATTTCTTTTTTTTATAATAAGAATTACAGGCAGAAAATTATAACAATAAAAAATATTATTAATATTATTAAAACAAGTAATAAAATTGATAAATTTTTATTAATAAAAAATATTAAAAAAATAAAATTTTTAAATTTTAATCTTTATACAATTAAAATTAAAAAATAAATTATATACTTTTGGATGTCCAGCCACCATCGATAGCAATACTTTGTCCAGTTATATAATTTGAAAGATTGGAAGAAAGAAATAATATTGGCCCTAAAATTTCTTTTTTTTCACCCCATCTCTTTAACATTGTTTTATCTTCTCTTTGCTTTTTTAATTTATGAGAATTAAAACTTTTTTCTGTCATTCTGGTTTTAAAATAACCCAGCAAAATAGAGTTACATCTTATTTTTTTTTTTGAATAATCATTGGCTATAGATTGAGTCAATGAATTTAAACCTGCCTTAGATGCATTATAACCCGGGTTATTAGAAAAACCGTATTTTGAGGCAATACTTGATATATTAATAATATTTCCTCCCTTACTATCAAAAAGATTTATAAACCTTTTAGTTAATGCAAATGTTGAAATTAAGTTTGTTTGAATATTTGCATTGAAGTTGTTTAAGTCGTATCCAGATTTACTCAAACCTGCATTATTTATTAAAACATCTATTTTTTTATATTTTTTTTTTATAGTTTTATATAAATATTCAATATCATTAATTGAGTTTATGTCACCACAGATATTTTTAAAATTTTTATGACTAAGTGTTGTTTTTTTTCTACTGATACCAATGACTTTACATTTTAATTTACAAATATTGCTAGCTAAGTAAAAACCTATTCCTGAGGAAGTTCCAGTAATTACAAAAGTTTTGTTATTTAAATTAAACATTAAAATTTGTTTAAAATATATTTATCCTCATAATCATCTAATTGAAATGAATTTTTTTTCGACATTAAAAATATTCCTATTTTACCAAACAATCTGCATCTATTTTTTAAATATCCTTTTGTTTTAAATACATAAATTGATCCATTCTCCATAAATTGCTCTTGCATTTTTTGCTCTCTCAATCTTTTTTTTGGTAAATAGTTTAATGGAACAAGTTTTTTTTTTTTAATCCAAAAAAGATTTTTATTTTTACAGCCACTGAAAACTGAATCATACTTTTTACTTTTGAGTAAAATTATTGATTTATCTATATCATTTTTTTCTCTTAGAGGTGACGTGCATTGTAGTAAAACAATTAATTTAGGAAATTTTTTTTTCTCTAAAATTAACTGATTAATAAAATGACTTATGGCATCTTCGGTTTTGCTATTGTCTTTTGAATACTTTTCAGGTCTATTTATAATATTTACTTTTTTTGGAAGAATTTTAATTAATTTTTGATCATTAGTTGAAACATAAATTTTATCAATAAGCTTAGAATTCAAAGCATGCTTAACAGTTTTATTAATTAAATATTCTCCATTTATTTTAATTAAATTTTTATTTTTGATCCTTTTGGAACCTTTCCTTGCTGGTATTATGCAGTATATTGACATAATTTATTAATTATTTATTTAAATACATTATTGCATTTTAAATTTAAAGAATAATTTCAATTTAAAGTTTGAAAAAAAACAAATAAAATATATAGCTCAAATTAAAATATGTCTCTAATTTATAGAAAAAAAAGAATTAATTTAATTTGTAAAAGCTGGAGGTTAAAAAAGTGTCATAATTTAATGGTTTCTTATAAATTGGATAAAAAATTATTAGAGAATTTTAAATTAAAAGTTAAAATTTACATATGCAAAGCCTTAAATATTGAATTTGTAAACAACGAAAATTTGTTTATTAAGAAAGTTAATTCAGCACGATCGTATAGACTCAATTTAACTCCTAATGGAGCAGTTGTTCCAAAAAAGGAATATCAACTCGAATACAATATTATTTTAAGAGAATGGTGTAATATTATAAGACATATAGTTAAAAATAAACCTAGCCTAATTACCATGTTTAGAACAACTCCCAATATTAGAATAAAATTTGCTAAAGAACTTAAAGATAATGTGGGACGGGGGTTAAGTACTTCTCTACCACATTCAGATGGTTGGGTTGAGGGTCCTTGGGGAATGAATTGTTTTTTTCCTCTCTTTGGCGACGCAGAAAAAAATAATCTAGAATATTATGAACCTATAAATTTTGAAGAAAAGATGATTTCAACTGCAGCAACATATACTGAAATGCAATGGGTTATGAAAAATTATAAAAAAATAAAATTTAAACCTAAAAAGGGTAATATTTATTTTAGTGATTATGCTTTGATACATAATACTTTTAGAAACAAGAACTGTGGAACAAGAATTTCTATTGACACTACGCTTTTTGTAGGAAATCATAAGCCTCATAAAGATAGGCAAAAAGAATATAGAAAAGATATCCCATTTATAGGAACAAAAGAATTAGTTGAAGTTAATAAATATGAGAAAGATAATTTTGATGAAAAAGATTCCGTTTTTTCTCATTATGCAGTAAAATCATTAAATACAATTAAATTAGGTAAAAAGTAAACATATGAAATCAGCGGTAATTATTAGCGGAGCATTGGCCCAAGATCACGAATTTATATATCCATTTTATAGGTTGTTGGAAGAAAAGATAAAACTGGATGTTTGTTTAATAGGCGGCAAACCTGTCCTGGGCATATTAGGAACTTCTTTACCTCCAAATAAAAACCATCCCGTTAAAGATATAAATAAAATAAAGGTTAATGATTATGATTTGTTAGTTTTACCTGGGGGAGTAAAGGCCATGGAAAAAATAAGACAAGAAAAAAAGTTAATTTCTTTTATAACTGAATTTTATAAGCAAGATAAAATTATAGCCTGTATATGTAGTGGAGCGCAACTTTTAATTTCTGCTAAAATTATTAAAGGAAAAAAAATATCAGGTTATTATAGTATGGAAGATGATATTAATAATGCAGGAGCCATTTATACAGATGAAGAAGTTGTTTCAGATTCAAAGATTATAACAACAGCACACTATAAAGATATGGGACCATGGATGAAAGAAACAATAAAGCAGCTGAATGAGTTATAGTGATAAAATTTATGACTATAAGATTGTAAGTAAGCCATGGGGCTATGAATATGTAGCATATAGAGAGAAAAAAAAATTAGCAATCACACTGCTTAATATAGATTATAAAAAAAAAACTTCACTGCATTGTCATCCAAGAAAAAAAACTGGATTTATACTATTAAGTGGAAAAGCTAAAATTCAATTAGGATTATGGAAAAAAAATTCCTATATATACAGCTCACCTTCAAAATTAATGATAAGAACTGGTTTATTCCATTCAATTGAAGCTTTGTCAAAATCTGGAATCAAAGCATTAGAATTTGAAACTCCTGTGAAAAAAAATGACCTCGTTAGATATCATGATACTTATGGCAGGACATTAAAACCTTATGAAGGTAAGAAATATATTAAATCTTTAAAAAATCAAAATATAATATTTAGAAGGGCAAAGGCCAAAATTGAACAAAAATATAAATTAGGAAAAATTAATATAAAATTGAAAATATATAATAATTTTAAAAATATAATTAATCAAAAAAATTCAACAATATTCGCAGTCATAGATGGAAATGTGGTAGATAAAAGTTATAGAAAACTTTTGTCAGTAGGAGACATAATTAAAACTGGTACTTTTAAAAAATTATCTAAACATTTCTTTATAAAAAAAAATATTACATTGTTAAGTGTTTATAAATGAAAAAAATTTACAGTAGTCATTATGTTAAACTATATAAAGAAAATTTTGTTTATAAAAAAAAAAAATTTAATAACTTCCATAGAGTAATTTTCAATAATGCCGCAATGGTGATTTTAGAATATAAAAATAAAATCTTGATTACAGAGCAATACAGAAGAGGTTTAAAAAAAGTGACCTTTGGATTTCCTGGAGGACATATAAAAAAAAATGAAAAACCGATTAATTCAGCAAAAAGAGAATTATTAGAGGAAACTGGGCTAAGAGGAGAATCTTGGAAGTTTCTTTTTTCTTATATCAACTCAGGAACTTATAATTGTGGATATGAATATATCTATAAAGCAAAGCTAGCAAATAAAGTTTCAGATATAAAATTATCAAATGAGTTAGAGTCCTGTCATTGGATTTCAAAGAAAAAATTAATAAAAAAAATTAAAGCAGAAAGATTTTTACCCTCAGGTATAATTGCAGCATCTTTGTATTACATAGCGCTTAACAATTAATTATATATTAAAAGATATTTTTTTAACTTTCTTTTTGTAATTTTAAGAACAGTCTCAATCAATGTCGAAAAAATAAAAGTTGAAATAACTGTATATGTAAAAAACGGAATAGCCAATATATAGCAAATATATAAACCTTCTAAAGAATACCCATAAGATCCTAAAGACCATACTCCAAAATTAGTAATTATAAAAAATAAACAAGCTCCTAATAATGCTCCAGAAATTCTGGTAATTATTGATGATATAAAGAATTTAGATCCAATACCAATAACTAAAACACTTCCCCAAGTGAATAATGTTATGCTATGAAAACCAATAAAAAAATCAGTTATTACGAAGCTTATAATTAAAGCAGGAAGATATCTTATACCAATAAGCGCAGGTACATAAAAGCTTAATGCGATTAAACTAGTAAAGTTTGGTGGGTGCGGAATAAATCTACTCATAGCTAGTGCAAAAAATATTCCGATTGAAATTTTTAAATAGTTCACAATAAATATTTTATCTAATAG
>MDSV01224056.1_pt1 | contig 11896 bp, 13 predicted proteins | sample 810851 | NCBI WGS metagenome assembly MDSV01 (sample SAMN05326640, study PRJNA326480) | marine metagenome | isolation source: seawater | place: Atlantic Ocean: North East | collected 2012 | reverse complement strand
GAAGCGCGGCAACGCGTGTAGCTGACCAGTACTAATAGCTCAATTGGCTTGATTTATGCACTGAAAAAAATTTTCAGTTAAACTAAACTAAAATAGTAATTGATATCATTTTTACAGTATAAATAGAAAAAGCCTGCAGCAAACTGCAGGCTTTTTTTATGTTCGATATAAATTTTTGAAATCTAAAAATGTTTTTTACTAATTAAAAGCCATAACTCAAAAATATTTTTTTAGCACAATTCAAAAAAATTTTATTTTAATCAAAAAAGAGGATAAATTTCATCAGGTGGCAAGTTCCTTTTCTTTTCTTTTTTTTTTATTTTATTTTTATAATTTACATACCAAAATAAAGTTATTAATAAAAAAATTATAAAAACTACTAAAAAGATTTTTTCTAAAGTCATGATGTTTTATATCTTAAGTAGAGAGATTATTCAAAATATTCAGCAATTTTTTTACTAATTGTTTCAGACATTTTTTTATAACCTTTATCCGATAAATGAGCTCTATCAAAAAATTTAGTTGAATTGTCATTTTCAAAAATATTCAAAAGACTTCCAAAGAAAATGTCTTTATCTTTATTCTTATAAAATATGTTTTCTATATTTTTAAAAATCTTTATTAAAGAATCTGACTTCTCTTTATTAAAATTAGATATTAAATAATTTTTTTCACTTTCCGACTTATTTAATTTAAAGAATAAATCAGGTTGTAAAAAATGGAAGCATTTTATTTTTTTATCTCTACAATAATTATTAACAAAATCAAATTTTTCTTTAATCATTGTTGAAGCAATTTCATTTTTTTTGATTTTTTTTAGAATATAATAATTATCAGAAATAGAATCTGTTTTTTTTAAATCTCTAATAATAATTTTTAAAATCTTTTTAAAGTAATTTTTTTCATCAACAATTCCAATTTTTCTTCCCCAATTAAAAAAATTTAAAAATTTTTCATGTAACTCGGTCTTTTTGTAGCTATTGTCTATTTCTCGATTAATGTCATTAGTCCCGCTTATAAAAACAACAAGCTCAGGTTTAAATAATTCGACGTTGTTAATAAAAGAAATAAGTTCTTCATAGCTAGAAAACATTTGATCAGATAAATTTATAAAATTAAATTTTAAATCGTATTTTTCATTTAAATAATTTTCAATAAGATAAGCGGGAGTAGTTTCATTACAGCTGGCACCAAATCCCCATGCAGTAGAGCCTCCTAATAAAAAAGCATTTTTTTTAAATCGCATATTAATCAAAGATTTAGATCTTAAACCGTTTTCGTTTATTTTAATTGTATCTAGGTTTTGGTTAGGTTCCGATCTCCACCCATTAAGAGGATGTGGCAAAACTTTAAGCTTTTTTTTTAAATCGTCTGCAATTTTTTTTGCTTTCTCTTTAGTTTCGAAAGCATCGCTGTCCCACCTATTTATAAAATTTTTTTCCATATTAAGTTTTTATAACTTTTATAATTTTTAACATCTTCCAAAATAAAAAAACATTTAAACACAACATGTAGTTTTAAACACTGAAAACTACTATTAGTTGTATTTTAAAAATTGAATATACCTTTACTGTTCAAAATTTGAACGTTATATTGTTCAAAATTTGAACAATGAATAACAAAAGCCAAGATAATTTTGAAGTTTTGCGTAAAATAAACAAAAAACCAAATACTTCTCAAAGAGAGCTAGCTGAAGAACTAGGATTCAGTCTGGGAAAATTAAATTATTGTTTAAAAGCCTTGGTCGACAAGGGATATGTAAAAATAAATAATTTTAATAATAAAAAGGATAAACTGAGTTACTTTAGATACGTAATTACTCCAAAGGGAATTTCAGAGAGAACTAAACTTACAATCAATTATATGAAGAGAAAAATGAAAGAATACGACGAATTAAAAAAGGAATTAGACAAGTAGAATGTGGGCAATTTTAAAAATTGACGAAAATTATTTAAATCTTTTCAAAAATGATTTCAAAAAAGTAATTGGGTCTGAGATTGAAATATATTCACCAAAATACCTTATACAAAATTTTAGCAAAAATAAGCTTAAATTCAAAGAAATTAAACTTCTAGGAAATTACTTTTTTTGTTTTCACAAAAGGTTCAAAAATTCAAACTTTTTTAACCACATTAAGTACATCAAAGGTTTTAATTCCTCAGTGCCTGGATATATCGAAACACAAACAGAAATTATTAAATTTATAAATAGTTGTAAAAATTCAGAAAATAATAAGGGTTACGTTCAAAATAACTTTTTCAATATTAAAATTGAAAACAATTATAAATTAAAAACAAGTGTATTCACAAATAGAGCGTTTGAAATAATGAAATTTCATAAGAATAGAATTGAAATGATGATTGGAAATTTAAAAGTAAGCGCAAAAAAGAAGGATCTTTTAGCTCAGCCAGTCTAAAAAAAATGAATAATTATTTATTTATGCAACATCAAAAATTGCAAAGTGCGGAGCTATGGTTAATTTCAAAAATCATTACTTTCTATAAAATTTAATAATTTTAATCTAATGCAAAAAAAATTTAATCTTAGAAAAGATATTAAAAATTTATTAAGAAAAAATCTTTTTTACTTAAAACATAATCGTAAATTGAAAATAAAATTTGAGGAGAATTACCATAATTTAGTAAAAGATCCAGATGGTAGAATTAGAAATTTATTAAATGAAAGGAAATATAAGCTTAAACAAATGAGATACGTGTTATCCTTTTTAAAAAAGAAGAAACCATCAAAAATATTAGATATAGGATGTGGTCATGGTTGGTTATTATCAGCATTAAATAAAAAATGGAAAAAACATGGTGTAGAAATAAGTAAATATGCATCACAAAATGCATCAAAGTATTGCAATATTTTTAATGGTGACCTATCAAAATATAAAGAGAAACATTTTGACATTATTACAGCTTTACACGTAATAGAACATCATCGGAAACCTGAAAAATTTATTAATTTAATATACAAAAAATTGAAAAGAAATGGAGTCCTAATTTTAGAAACACCTGATTTTGATTCTGCAGCAGCAAGAAGATACGGAAATAATTTTAGACTTTTAAAAGATAGAACTCATGTAAGTCTTTTTTCCACAGAGTCACTAATAAGATTTGTTAAAAAAAATAAATTTAAATTATTTGATATTAATTTCCCTTTTTTTGAAACTCCTTTTTTTACCAAAAAAAACTTAATGAAATTATTTGAAAAAACAAAAGTATCTCCACCTTTTTATGGATCAGTAGTAACGTTATTTTTGAAAAAATGAAAAAAAACATTGCGATCATTCTTGCTAGAAAAGGATCTAAAGCTATTAAAAATAAAAACCTTGTTAGTTTGAATGGAAAACCATTGATTTATTGGTCAATTAAAGCATGCCTAAAGTCAAAAAAAATTAGCTCTGTATGGGTAAGTTCTGACTCAGATAGAATTTTAAATGTAGCGAAAAAATATGGCTCAAATATAATTAAAAGACCAAAAAAATTTGCATCAGACAAGTCAACTTCTGATTTGGCTTGGCTTCATGCTGTTAAATACTTAAATAACAAAAAAATTTATTCTACAAGTGTTATTGGTGTACAACCTACTTCCCCGATAAGATCATCAAAAGATTTAGACTACGCAATTAAAAAATTTTATTATAATCGTTTAGACAGTATGTTTTCCGCTCAAAAAATTTTTAATCATTTTATTTGGAAAAATACAAAAAAAGGTCTCCAGGCAAATTATAATTATACAAAAAGACCAATGAGACAGGATATTAATGAAAAATATCTTGAAAATGGATCATTTTACATTTTTAATTCAAAAATTTTTTTAAAAAAAAAGTGTAGGCTTTTTGGCAAAATTGGAGTTTATGTTATGAATAAAATTCAAAGTTTAGAAATTGATGATAAAATAGACCTTGATATATTAGAAAGTTTAAAAAAATTTATTAAAGCATGATCGATAAAATTTATTTTATAGCTGAAATCGGCATAAATCATAATGGCGATATGGAAATCGTTAAGAAACTTATTGATGGAGCAAAAAAAGCAGGTTTCAATGCTGTCAAATTTCAAAAAAGAGATATCGATATAGTCTACACAAAGGATCAACTAAATGGTCTAAGAGATAGCCCTTGGGGTTCTACCTTTAGAGCACAAAAAGAAGGGATAGAGTTAAACCAAAAACAATACGAGCAGATTAATGATTATTGTAAAAAAAATGAAATAGAATGGTTTGCCTCTGCATGGGACACAAATAGTCTAAATTTTTTGGATCAATTTAATTTAAATTATCAAAAAATTGCATCTGCAATGATTGTCGATGAGTCATTCTTGGAGCAAGTTGCAAAAAAGAAAAAATATACCTTCATATCTACTGGTATGGCAGAAAAAATAAATATTGAAACTGCAGTTAGAATTTTTAAAAATAACAATTGTCCATTTGAGCTAATGCATTGTGTTTCAACTTACCCAATGAAACCTGAAGATGCAAATTTAGAAACAATCAATACATTAAAAGAAAAATTTAATTGTAAGGTTGGCTATAGCGGACATGAATCTGGCTTAGCAGTTTCTTATGCGGCTGCAAGTTATGGAATTTCTTCTTTAGAAAGACATGTTACTCTTGATAGATCCATGTATGGCTCAGATCAAGCAGCGTCTCTAGAATTAAGAGGACAAATAGAATTAATATCTGTAATTAAGAAAATGATGATCGCAAGAGGTAAAAGCATGTATGGCCACATTACTGACGACGAACAAGAAATCTCAAAAAAATTGAGAGCGCATTTACCTTTAAAATAATTTTAATGCTAAAAAAAAGTTTACAAGAAAATATTAATTTAAAAAAAAAACTATTTAAGTTTGAAAAAACTATAAATGATATCATCAAAAAAATTACTTTCACATTAAAGAATAAGGGAAAAATATTGATTTGCGGAAATGGAGGTTCGGCAGCTGACGCACAGCATTTAGCAGCAGAATTTTTAGTAAGGTTAAAACCAAAACCCAAGAGACCTCCTTATCCAGTAGTTAGTTTAGCTCTGGACACTTCCACTATAACCGCTTGTAGTAATGACTTAGGTTTCAATAATCTTTTTTCAAGAAATCTAGAGGCGCTTGGAAAAAAAGAAGATCTATTAATAGTAATATCAACTTCTGGAAATTCAAAAAACATTTTAAAGGTAATAAAAAAGGCAAAAAAAATGAATATTCAATCAGTAGCTTTACTTGGCTCAAATGGTGGAAAGGCAAAGAAATTATGTGATAAAGAAATCATAATTCCAAGTAAAAATACAGCCAGAATACAAGAATGTCATATTTTTTTGGGACATTATATTTTTGAACAAGTTGAAAAAAAACTAATTTAGATTTCTAATAAATTTTAAGAATAAATTAAAATGCTACTAAAAATTTATAATTTAACACTTTTTTTTTCATACCCAGTTATTATTTTATTTAAACTAATTTCTTATTTTAAAATAATTAGATTTGGCATCATTACACCGACAAGGGTAGGCCATCTGGTAGGAGAGCTTGCTCTTTGGCATCTAGAAAATTTAAATACGAACAAAAAAATTTTAAATATTTGGTATGTACCAAACAAAACCTGTAACAATTTTTTTATCAAAAAAATGAGTAAAAAAATTAATATTACAAAAAATTTCTTTTTTAAATTTTTATTTGACATATTTAAAAAATTTGAAGAAAAAAAATTCTTAATAACCGGACCTTCTCATGGTGAAAGAGATATTAACAGTTTGATTAGTAAAAATCCCAATATAATAGAATTTTCTGAAGAAGAAATTGAATTGGGAAATTATAATTTAGCAAAAATGGGAATTAATAAAAATGATGAGTTCGTTTGCATTACAATAAGAGATAATTTTTATTTTAAAAATTTTCTCAAAGATAAATATTCTTATAAAAGTTTCGAATTTAAAAATTCTGACATTGAAAATTATAATAAAGCAGTAAAACTTTTAAATAAAAAAAATATTAAAGTTATTAGAATGGGCATAGGATCTGAAAAAAAGTGGAGTTTATCTGATAACAAATTAAACATAGATTATTCTAGAAGTGAGTTTAGATCTGGATTTATGGATTTTTTTTTAGTTAATAAAGCTAAATTTATAATTACAAATGGAACTGGCTTTTATTGGATCCCGTATATTCTTAAAAAACCATTAGTCATGGCAGACTTTATACCAGTAGCAAACTTATGCTCTTATGTTCCCAACAGTATACATATATTTAAACATCTTTACTCTAAAAGAAAAAGTAGACATCTATTTTTAGAAGAACTTTTATCTGAAGAGTTTAACTCTATATATAGAGAGAAAGATTTCAGTTTAAAAGATTTAGATTATATAGATAATAACTCTGACGAAATACTTGATTGTGTTCAAGAAATGAATGATCTAATAGATAGAAATATTAAAAATAATAATAAAAACATATTAAATAATAGTATGCAGAGTCAGTTCTGGAATTTAATGCCCAAAAAAACAATCAAACACTCTCAAATTATTGATAGTCATAAAATTATTAACGCTAAAATAGGTTCAAATTTTCTCAAAAAACAATTTGAAGCAAATTCAAGCTCACAACATACATAAAAAATATTATTATGAAAAAAATTGAATTATACGCCGATGGTCTTAATCCAAATGAATTTAATGAAGATTTTGGCATAGAGATTGATGGATATACTTTTAATCCTTCATTATTTAAAAAGAATAACGCAAAAAATTATTTAGATTATTCTAAAAAAATTTTAGAAAAATCTAATAAAAAACCCGTATCCCTCGAAGTATTCGCAGACGATCAAGACAATATGATAAATCAAGCTAAAATTTTAAGTAAATTAGGAAATAATGTTTATGTAAAAATACCAATAACCTTCACAAATAAAGTTTTTACAACAGTAGTTTTAGAGGAGTTGGTAAAAGAAAAAGTAAAATTAAACATAACAGCTTTATTTACGATAAATCAGGTAAGAAAAATATTACCGATATTAAAGGATACCAGCTCAATTCTTTCAATTTTTGCTGGAAGAATATTTGATTGTGGTATTGATGCAATAAAAGTAATGAGAGATATCAATGAAGAGGTACACAAAAATAGTAAATGTAAAACATTATGGGCTAGTCCTCGAATGAGCTACGATTATGTAAACGCCATCAATACTAAAACCGACATAATAACTATGCAAGCCTCACAAATTAAGAAAATGAAAATGTTTAAAAAAGAGCTCGAGGAGTATTCTCTAGAGACGATAAAAACATTTTACGAAGATGCAAAATCATGTGGTTATAAATTATGAATAAAAAATTAATTTTTTCTAAAAAATATTTTGAAGATATTATCAATGTCATAAAATATTTAGATCATAATAATCTTGAAAAATTAGTGGATATTTTAGTTAGAGTAAAAAAAAACAAAGGGAGAATTTTCTTTCTTGGAGTTGGTGGAAGCGCAGGAAATTGTTCACATGCTGTAAATGATTTTAGAAAACTTTGTAACATAGAGTCCTATTCACCAGTTGATAATGTCTCTGAATTAACAGCCAGAATAAATGATGAGGGTTGGGATAATTCTTTCAAAGACTGGTTAATAGCCAGTAAAATAAATAAAAATGATGTTATATTTATTTTTTCTGTGGGCGGCGGAAATAAAAAGAAAAATGTGAGCACTAATTTGATAAAAGCCATTGATCTTGGCAAGTCAAAAAAATCTAAAATTTTAGGTATTGTAGGTAAGACTAACGGATATTTAGCTTTAAAAGGTGATTGTGTAATTAAAATTCCATTTATAAATCAAAAATTTTTAACTCCTTTTGCCGAAGCAATGCAAGCAGTTATTTGGCATTATTTGGTCTCACATCCAAGATTACAAGTAAAAAAAACTAAATGGTAATCTCACATTAAACTGTGCTTAACGAAAAAAATAACAAAGTTTTATTTTGCGGACTTACACATGTAGGTCAAGTTTTTAGTATTGGCTGGGCAGAAAAAATTGGCAAATGCGCTGTCTATGATTTTGATCAAAAAAAAATTGATAAATTTGAAAAAAAAATTGTTACAACAGAGGAACCTGATTTAAAGAAATATTTAGTTAAAAATAAAAAAAAAATAAAATTTATTAAATCATCACAAAGTATTAAAGATTATAAAAATATTTTTTTAACTTTAGACACTCCTTTAAATCTAAATGGAAAGCCAAACGTTAGTTATATTTTTCAAACATTAATAAGACTTAAAAAATACCTACGTAAAAATGCAAATTTAATAATTACTAGTCAAGTATACTGCGGTTTTTGTGATGATCTCAAAAAAAAATTTTTCAAAGATAGAAAAGATATAAATTTTATATATATGGCAGAAACTCTAGTGATGGGGAACGCGTTTGAAAGGTTCATTAATCCAGAGAGAATTATTTTGGGCGCAGATAAAAAAGTAAACTTTTTAAAAAAATTTAAAAAATTTAGATGTAAAATTTTTTTTTATAACTTGAAACAAGCAGAACTCGTTAAAATGGCCATAAATTTATATTTATATAACTCTGTAAGTTATGCAAATTTAATGGATAATTACTGTAGACAGTTTGGATTTAAATTCTCTGAAATAAACGACTCTATCAGATCTGATAAAAGAATTGGTTTTCATTCGTACATATCTCCATCTCTTGGAATTAGCGGAGGTCATTTAGAGAGAGATGTTCATACAGTTTTGAAAACATTTAAAGATAAACAAAGTAAAAATATATTTTTGAAATTGGAAAAGATGAACAATTTAAGAATTAACTTACTTATAAATAAATTTAAATCATTGTTTGATAAAAAAAAATATAAAAAGATTATATGGGTTGGGCCTTCGTATAAATTGAATTCTTTTTCAATAATTAATTCTCCTTATCTCAAATTTAAAAATTATTTAAAAAAAAAAAAACTTAAACTTTTTACTTTTGACTCTTTTTTTGATTTAAAAAAAGAAAAAATTCAATTTGCAATTAAAAAAATCAATAAAAAAAACTTTAAAGACAGTTTGATAATTTTTAATTATTTAAATAAAAAAGACGAAGATAATTTAATCCTGCTTCAAAAAAATAAACTATGTGATGTTTTAAATATTAATTTTAATGAAAAAAAAAGGAATTATTTAAGTTACTAAAATGAAAATAGCAATTGTAGGATGTGGAAATATTGGCTCTAAAAGAGTAAAATCTATTCAAAGATTTAAAAAAACCAAAATCGCTCTTATTATTGGCAGAAAGAAAATTAGACAAAAAATTGATAGTCTTGGCTCGAAAATAGCAAAAAAAATAAAAGCAAAATATTTTTCTGATATTAAAAAAGCACTAGAGTCCGATGTAAAGTCTATTATTTTGAGTACACAACCTAATCTTTTTCTTAATTATGCAATTAAAATATTAAATTCTAAAAAAAACTTGTTGGTAGAAAAACCTTTAGGATTAAACGCAAAAGAAGCATTTAAGATATTAAATACCGCAAGAAAAAATAAAGTCTATCTAAAAACAGGATTTAATTTGAGATATGACTCGGGTATTCAACTAGTAAAAAAATTAATCAATTCAAAAAAAATTGGAAAGGTTTATTTTATAAAAATAGATTATGTAAATGGTTCAGTCAAAACTAACAAAAATAATATTGGTGCCTTATCTGACATTGGTAGCCATAGTATAAATTTATTTGAATTTTTTATAAGTAAAAATTTTAATGTTATTAGTAACACTATGCAAAGTAATGAATATTTCAAAGATGATAATGGATTTATAACTTTAAAAAGCAAGAGCGTGATTGGCCAAATTCACTATAGTTTTGTCAGGTGGGAAAATAAATTTTCTTTAGAAATTTCTGGAGAGAAGGGATCTATAAGCGTAGACTCATTACCAAAATGGGGAAAACAGACTGTCACCTTATCGAAAAGAGTTTACCCCTCTGGAAAACCAAAAAAAAAAAATTGGTATTTTTTTAAGGAAAATTCTTGGTATAACGAATGGGTTCATTTCAATAAAGCTATAAAAAACAAATCTTATCAAGATCTTGATGAAGGATATATAACAATGAAAAACTTAGAGTTAATTCGAAAAAAAAATAAATGAAATATTTTTCAAAAAAAGTTAATAAAAAAATACTTTCAGTCAATGAACTTTTAGTTAAAATTAAAAGTTTAAGAAAAAATAAAAAAATAGCTCATTGTCATGGAACATTTGACATTGTCCATCCTGGTCATCTAAGGCATTTAGCTTATAGCAAACAAAAATCTGATATCCTTATCGCATCAATAACCTCAGATAAACATATAACTAAATCAAAAGAAGGTCCTTATGTTCCTGAGTACTTGAGAGCTTTTAATCTTGCGTCATTAGAAATTGTTGATTTTGTTGTTATAGATTACAATCAAACTCCATTAAATTTATTGTCGAAGCTTAAACCTAATTATTTTGTAAAAGGCTTTGAATATAAAAAAAATAATATTCATCTGAAGACAAGAGAAGAGATCAAAATTTTATCTAAATTTGGAGGTGAAATATTATTTAGTCCAGGGGATGTTGTATATTCCTCAACAGCATTACAAAAAATTGAAAAACCTAATCTCAATTATGAAAAATTAATTTCATTAATGGAATTTGAAAAAATATCTTTTAATGATCTTGAGGCTACAATTAAAAAATTTAAAAAAATTAAGATTCACGTAATAGGAGACACAATCGTTGATAAATATAATTATTGTGATGTCCTTGGTCAAACGACAAAAACACCAACATTTAGTGTCCGTAAGAATAACGAGGAAATTTTTTTAGGTGGAGCCGGTATTGTTGCTAAGCACCTTAAAAAATTAGGCGCAGATGTTGTTTTTACAAGTGTAATTGGTAATGATAAAATGGGTAATTATTCAGTTAGTGAAATCAAAAGAAATAAGATTAAACATAACTGCTTAATAGATCCAAACAGAAGTACTACTTGCAAGGAACGATTTTGGGCTGATAATCATAAACTATTACAAGTTGATGTGGTAGACAATCATATAATTTCAGATAAAATCAAAAACAATATTGAGAAAATTATCTCCAAAACAAATTCTCATGGAATTATATTTAGTGATTTTAGACACGGAATTTTTAATCAAGAAACAATTAAAGAATTTTCAAAAAAAATTAGAAAAGGCACTTTAAAAATAGCAGACAGTCAGGTGAGCAATAGATGGGGTAATATACTTGATTTTAAAAATTTTGATTTAATTTTACCTAATGAAAAAGAAGCTAGATTTTCTTTGGCAGACCAAGACAGTGCAGTAAGGCAATTAGGTACTAAAGTTTTTAATATTTCCAAAGCGAAATATTTAATTTTAAAATTAGGTGAAAGAGGCACAATTACCTTTAGAAAAAGCGCTTTACATCCAAGAGATTTTTTTCCTTTAGAGTCATTAGTTAGGAAATTCACAGATGGCATAGGTGCAGGGGACGCTTTATTAGCTGTTGCATCGTTAGCATTAATTGTATCTAAAAATATTGTAATTTCATCAATTTTAGGAAATATTGCAGCATCTGTAGCATGTGAAAATCGAGGCAATAAATCGATAGATGCAAAGGATTTGATAAAAAAAATAAAGGAAATTTTAAACTCTAAAAGTTAAAAAAACTATGGCCTTAGGTGGAAAAGTATTAGATATAATGTTTGATCTTTACAAACAAAATTTTTTTAAAGAAATAAGCTCTGTTATCGATATGGGTGATCAGGATATTTTTGCCACTTACAACGAAATTGAAAATAAATTTAAGGATCATAAAATTCAATTTAATTCACAATCTTGGAGAATCGCAAAAAATTTTCCACAAAGACCAAGAGTATCTACTTCAATTCTTTGGAATTCTTTCGGAAT
>MDSV01124799.1_pt1 | contig 11896 bp, 13 predicted proteins | sample 810851 | NCBI WGS metagenome assembly MDSV01 (sample SAMN05326640, study PRJNA326480) | marine metagenome | isolation source: seawater | place: Atlantic Ocean: North East | collected 2012 | reverse complement strand
TCTTTAGATTGCACGGAGATAGAAGAGGATATTTTTAGATATAAGTTGAAAAAATTTGGTCATTGTGTAGCATTTAAAAAAAGAGGGAAATATTTAAATCATTGATTTATGAAAATTAAAGTTTTATTTTTATATCCAAACACATACGGCATGAACATGCTTCCACCTGCAATAGCGACTTTTTCTGCCGTTCTAAAAAATGCTGGCCATGAAATCTCAGTTTTTGACACGACATATTATTCAACAGATCATGGAAATAACTCAGACGGAACAAAAGAAGAAGGATTAAATGTTGTGCCATTTTCAAAAGAAATGATTAAAAGGGGCTTAGTTCCTAAAACTACTAAATGGCAAGATGATATTAAAAAACAGATAGATTTATTTAAACCAGATTTAATTGGATTATCATGTACTGAAGACATGTGGGAGCTTGGAGTTAGATTATTAAACAAGATAGAATATTACATTAAAGAAAATAAAACACCCGTTATAGCTGGAGGAGTGTTTCCAACGTTTGCCCCAGATATTTGCATAGAAAACAAATTAATAGATATGGTTTGTGTTGGAGAAGGAGAGAATGCTCTTATAGATCTTTGTAATAATATCGCATCTGGCAAAGATTATTCTGATGTCACTAACTTATGGATAAAAAAAGACGGGAAAGTTATTAAAAAAAATTCTATCACCAAACCAGTTGATATTAATAAAAATCCAATTATTGATACATCAATCTTTGAGGATAAAAGACTTTATAGACCTATGGCCGGTAAAGTGTATAAAATGTTTCCAGTTGAAACTATAAGAGGCTGTCCATTCACATGTACTTTTTGTAATTCTCCTGATCAAGCTAGATTATATAAAGGATTAGGTCATAATTTTTATAGAAAAAAAAATATGGAACTAGTTCATAAAGAATTAAAACACTTTAAAGAAGTACATAAAGTAGAATATATGTACTTTTGGGCCGACACTTTTTTAGGAATGAGTAAAAAAGAGTTAGATGAGTTTTGTGAAATGTATTCAGAGATATCGTTGCCATTTTGGATGCAAACCAGACCAGAAACTATATCAGACTATAATATTTCAAAACTTGCTCAAGTTGGGTTGCATAGAGTTTCTTTTGGAGTTGAGCATGGAAACGAGGAATTTAGAGCAAAAATTTTAGACAGAAGGTGGAAAAATAAAGATATTATAGAAAAACTTAAAATTCCAAAAAAATATAATGTTGCATTTAGCGTAAATAATATAACTGGATTTCCAACTGAAACAAAAAAATTAGCATTTGATACCATTGAGCTTAACAGACACATCGATGCAACAAATTCGAATATTTATACATTTATTCCTTTTCATGGAACTCCATTACGTAAAATGTGTGAAGATTTAGGTTTAATAGATCATAAAACAATTACAAAATGTAACACAATGTCTCCACAACTAAACATGCCTCAGTATCCCCCTCATGAAATAGATGAGATACGTAAGTGTTTTACACTTTATGTAAAGTTTCCGAAAAAAAGGTGGAAGGAAATTGAAAGAGCAGAGAAAAATGATAAAGAAGGAAATAGAATTTATAAATTGCTTAAACAAGAGTACTTAGAAACCTATATGCCTAAACCAGATGCTGATCCTCATGGGGGTGTAGAAGCTTTCGAGAAAGTTGAAAATCCTTATTGTGATATTCCAGAAATACCTGATGATATAAAAAAAGGTTATGCTGATGAAATGGCATAAATAATAATATTGACAATTTATCTAAGTTTTTGTAGTCATTAAATGTACTGAATAAGTGAGTGGGGAATAATGTGTGAATCATTAACTGTTCCTGCAACGGTAAAATCTAAAAGTTAAGTCCGAGCGCCACCCAGTATAGCCCGCTGTCGAATGAAGGCCAGGAAAAGTCTAGTTCTACGATTAAAAATTAGCATCGGCATACAAAGAAAACTAATTGCTTATACAAAGCAAAACGAAAGGCTAATAATGAAAAAATTATTAATATTAAATATTTTCTTATTTTTTTTTACAATAATAGAGGCTAATGAATTACCAAATTGTGAGTGGAATAATTCTGATGGTAATCCTTGTTTAACGATTTTTTCAGCTCCAAACACTTCTGATATCTCCGAGGGAAGTTTAGGTAAAATTGTAATTACCAAACAACAAATGATTAATTCAGGCTATCAAGACGTAAGGAGTGTTCTAGAGAATGTACCCGGTGTAGATGTTTATAGTGATGGTCCGAGAGGTCAGAAAACTTCAGTTTTTATGAGAGGTACTAATTCTAATCACACGTTAGTTCTTTTGAATGGAATTCCAATTAATGATCAAAGTTCACCAAAAGCAATGTTTGATTTCGGATACGATTTTTTACAAGGTTTACAACAAATCGAAATATATAAAGGAGCTAGTGGAGCAATTTTTGGTCCAGCTGCCATCGGTGGAGCTATAAATTTTATTACTGACATAGATTATACGAATTCACTATCATTCGGTGGATCTGATAGCAGGAATAATTTAATTAGCGGTAATTATACCTACATAACTGATAATGGATGGCATCACAATATAAAAGCGGGAAGTTCTCAATCTGAAGAATTGAGTACACAAGATAGTCAATTGGATTTAGATGGAACAAAAAATCTTTCTTTAAATTACAATTCATCAAAATTTTTTGGAGATAATTTAAAATTAAATTTAACAGGATATGCTAGAAAAACAGACAGTGGTTATGACAGCTGGGATGATGAAAATGCACAAGCTGATAATATTCTTTATGCAATTCAAACAAATCTAGAAAAACGAGATAACGGGATTATCGATAAATTTTCATCACATGTTCATGTGCACGATCGCTACTATGACACAGCGGTAAAAAATAAATATTATGCGCAATCATATTCTTTTAAAGGTGAAAGAAAGATGAATATATCAGACAAGTTATCTTTAGGTTTTGGTAGTGATTATAATTACACAAAAGGAGATTTTAAAGTTCATGGAAGTTGGGGCTCATCAGCAAAAGGTCATATGGATAATATTGGTCTTTTTTCTAATGCAGGATATAAATTAGATGAGAATACCTCTTTTTCAGCCCATCTTAGAGGAGATAGCCATAAGTATAGCCAGGAAAATTTAACTTATAGATTAAACATGACAAAACTTATTTCTGATTTTACTTTAAGCCTTACAGAGTCAACTGGCTTAAGACATCCAGATTTATTTGTTCTACATGGAACAAATCCAAGCGGTAGTTTCGAAGCAATGAAAACAACCAAACCAGAAACAAGTTTAACAAGAGAGTTATCACTAAAATATAATTTTTTAAAAAACACTTCATTCGTCTCTACTTTTTATGACAGCTCAGTCTCAGATGTCTTAAACAGAAGTACTTCAACTGGAGGCTATAATGAAATGATAGATATTAAACAAAAGGGAGTAGAAAATAGTATAAATTTTAAAAATGAAAATCAACAACTTAGTTTAACGAGTATATTTTCAAAAAGCAGAGAGGATAGTGGAAGACCACAATTAAGAAGACCAGAAAAACAATTTGGGATAAATTACTCGCAAAAAATTAAGTCTGAAATTTTAGGGCCATTTAGTTTTAATTATGACTATAGACATGTAGGCAAAGTAGAGGATTGGAAAAATGGCATTTACAGAGCAAAAGTTGATAGCTCTGATATTATGAATTTGTCTTTTTCCAAAGAAATAAATAAAATTAAATGGTATTTAAATATCACGAATTTAACAAACGAAATTTACCAAAGACCAGATACCTATAATCAAGAAGGTAGAAAAATAGGCTTGTCTTTTATGTCTAAATATTAATAATTATTGCCAAGAACTTTTAAATAAATTTTTATGTTTTATATTTCTGCTATAGGCCATTCTGCAAGCTTATGGCTTTCAACAGCACTTACAACTCATCCCGATATAGTTTGCTGGCATGGTAATAGATCTATACCTCCTTATGATAGTGGGTCTAATGATTTATCAGAAGAGGATTTTGTAAAAGGACTGTTAGCTTGTGAACAAGGCTGGAAGATGGGAGTAAAAAAATTTGGATCTTGTCACGGATTTCATGGATCCCGGCTGCTAAAATACGTAAAAAAATATGATGGTCTATTTTTTGCCATTGTAAGAAATCCAATAAATAAAATTCACTCTTATACCAGTCAATATCTAGAGCTTCCACCAGGAGCAAAAAATCTGACTAATTATCGATTTGATATTCAAGAATTTTACAAAGATCATGGTAATAAAATTAATGAACATTTTAAAAATGTGCTTGAAAAAAAAAAGGAAACAAAGATCACAAAGGAAATATTTAATTGAAAAATTAAAGGATATAGGACTTTATTCAGCTCTTAAAAAAACCCACAATTATTTTCATGCTCAAAAAATAAAAAAAATACCTGCAATTAAAGACCAATTAATATTTAATAAAGTTGAAAATATATCTGTAAAAAAGATAAACAAAAGGTTCGGAGTAGATTTTATTGCCAAACATCTCATCTCAAATTTTTTGAGTTGTAATGAAATAGTAGTAAATTTAGATCAAGAAATTTTTAATGAAATCGGCGCTAAAGACTTTATTTGTATGGAAAAAATGACTAAATCTTCAAATTACTATAACAAAGCAGTATTTAAGAAAATCATGAAATATAATGCAGAAAAAAAATACCTTAAGCAAGTTTATAAAGTAACAAAATCTAACAAACACACTTATAAGCCTGCCTCAACATTTGAAATTTATAATTCATGGCCTAAAGAATATAAGAATTACTTTTCTCAATTGTACGAAAAGAGTAGTGTAAAAAAACTATATAGGGACATGGACTATAATCTTTCAAAAATTCTTTAAGAATTTCAAGTTATTATAAACACTCTATGAAAAATATAAAAATTCTTGTTATGGGATTACCTGGATCAGGTAAAACCACATTATCCAAAAAGCTTGTGGAGTTAATTGATGCGGAATGGATAAATGCGGATGTAGTTAGAAGAGAGGCAAATGACTGGGATTTTTCTTTAGAGGGAAGAATTCGTCAAGCCATGAGGATTAAAAAAATATCTGACAATGTCATTAAAAAAGGAAAACATTGCGTGACAGATTTTATATGCCCCACAAAGAAAACTAGAGAACAATTTAAAGCAGATTATATTATCTGGATGAATACCATCTCAAAAGGACGTTTTGAAGATACAAATAAAATGTTTGAAAATCCAAGCAAAGACGAAGTAAATTTTATAGTAACAGAAAAAAATGCCGATAAGTATAAATCTGAAATTATAAAAAGAATAGATGAATATTTGCTCAAAATTTGAACTAAAAATTAAATTAACGAAAGGGTAGTATTTAATTTTTAGAAAAGGTAATATTTAATTAATGAATTATTTTAAAATAAGTTTAGGAATTTTTTTAATTTTAGCATCAAGCAGGTTTATACCACATCCCCCTAACTTCACTAGTTTAATTGCACTGAGTTTTTATGTTCCAGCAATTTTAGGAATTAGATATTTACCAGCGCTATTAATAAGTTTTGCTATAACAGATATATTTATTGGCTATCACTTTGGAACTCATTGGACTTGGGGAAGTGTAATTTTAATAGGATTTATATCAGTATATTTAAAATCGAATTTTATATCAAGAATCAGTGGAGCGTTAATTGGAGCAATAATTTTTTTTGTTATTACAAACTTTGGAGTGTGGCTTTCAGGTATGTATGACCAGAGCTGGGAAGGTTTTGCTACATGCTATATATTAGCTTTACCTTTTTTTGGTTACAGCTTGACGTCAACGATTTTCTTTTCCTTATTAATAGAGGCAGCTTATAAATTTGGACCTAGCAAGATAAAAAAAATTTCTGAGGTAAAATAATTTAACTCTTCAAAAAGTTGGAACAAATAATTAAAAATTATAAAAATAAGAAGGTGCTGGTAACTGGCTCAACAGGCTTCAAAGGCTCTTGGTTATGCTATTGGCTTTATCATCTAGGAGCAAAAGTCGTTGGCGTCGCACTAAAACCTGAAAAAAGTTCAATATTATTTAAAGAACTCAATTTAAAAAATAAAATCAAACAAAAAACAATAAACATTCAAGACTTCAAAAAGATTAATCAACTAATTAAAAAAGAAAAACCACATATTATTTTTCATTTAGCAGCTCAATCTATAGTTTCTTTAAGTTATCAAAAACCTTTGGAGACTATTAGAACAAACATTTTGGGTAGTGCAAATATTTTGGAGTCTATTAGAATTAATAATGTTCCAAACTTAGTTTATATAACATCAGACAAATGTTATCTTAATTTAGATAAAAAAAGCAGTTATAAAGAAACCGATTATTTAGGTGGTATAGATAATTATTCATCTTCAAAAGCAAGTGCGGAAATAATTTTTAGATCCTATTTAAATAGCTATAGAATAAAAAATAAATCGCATCTAAATTTTGCATCGGCGAGAGCGGGTAATGTTATTGGCGGGGGGGATATGAAAGATAATAGACTGATCCCTGATATAATTAAAAGTATAAAAAGAAAAGGTAAAATAAATTTGAGAAATCCCAGAGCCACAAGACCCTGGCAGCATGTATTAGAGCCATTATCTGGATACTTAATTTTAGGAGAAAAACTTATGAATAAAAAACTCAGATCAAGTATTTATCCATGTTGGAACTTTGGTCCAGAGAAAAAAAACTGCAAGCCTGTAAAAAAAGTGGTAGATAAATTTTTGATTTATTTTTCAAAAAAAAATAAAGTTAAAATTTTGAAAAATAAAAAAAAATTTCACGAATCAAAATACTTAAGCCTAAATATCTCTAAAGCAAAAAAAGAATTGCAATGGAAGCCTAGACTTTCTTTTAACGAAACACTCAAACTAACTTCTGACTGGTACAAGCATTATTTGGATAAAAATAAAGTAGAAAAAATTACAATTGATCAAATTAAATACTTTACAAAAAAATAAGATATGTTTCTAAAATGTAGAATTTGTCAAAAAAAATTAAAAAGAATTATCAAATTTAATAAAATTGCGCTGGTAGGTAATTTTAATAGATACAAAAAAAGGGAAAAAAAATATCCAATAAGCCTAAATTACTGTACTAAATGTCACCACGTTCAAATAGGAGAAATAATTAATTCTGATAAATTATTTAAAAATTACCTTTGGGAAACCGGTGTTTCAAAAACTAACATTGAATTATTTAATAATCTCGTAAAAAAAATTAGAAAAAAAATCAAAAGAAATAATAAAATTTTAGAAATTGCGAGTAATGACGGATCATTTCTGAGATACTTGAAAAAAAAATATAATTGTACTTTAGTTGGAGTTGATCCAGCCATGAACTTAGCAAAAAAAATGAAAGGTATTAAAATAATAAAAAATTATTATGATCATAAAATTAGCAAAACTCTGAATAAACGACTAGGCAAATTCGACTTCATATTTGCTAGAAACGTAATAGCTCACGTTCCAAAACCTAATAATGTATTTAAGGGTATTTCGGAAAATTTAAATTTTAATGGTATCGCAATTTTAGAATTCCCTCATTTACAATCAATAATTAAAAATAAACAATATGACAATATTTTTCATGAACACCGAGGATATCATTCTTTAAAATCAATTATAGATTTATGTAAAAAGAATAACTTGTATTTAATTGAAGCTGAAAAGATAGAATCCCAAGGAGGTTCATTACGCTGCCAAATTTCAAATAATAAAAAATTTAAAATAGGAAAAAGCGTTAGTAAAATTTTAAATATCGAATTGAAAAATCATCTATTTAGTAAAAAAAAACTCTCATCATTTGCAAAAGAAATTAATAGCCATAAAAATCATCTTTACTCATTTTTAAGCACTTTAAAAAAAAGAGGAAAAAGGATTTCTATTTACGGGGCATCAGGAAAAGGTCAAGCTTTAATGCAGTATTGCAAAATTAACAACAAGTTAATAGATCATGTTTTTGATAAGAGTAAACTTAAAATAAATAAGTATACGCCTGGAACAAATATAAAAATACTACATCCAAAATCTATTTCAAAAAATAAAATTGATTATATACTATTACTTACATGGAATTTGAAGAAAGAAATTTTAAAACAAGAAAAAGATTTTGTAAAAAGGGGAGGAAAAATTATCGTACCCTTTCCTTTACCACACACCGTTTAATATTATGAAAGTGATAATTTTAGCTGGGGGATTTGGTACTAGACTATCAGAGTATACAGACACTATACCCAAACCAATGGTTCCTATAGGAGGTAAGCCAATCTTAGAACATATAATAAATATTTACCTTAAATATGGATATAATGATTTTATTATAGCTTTAGGATATAAAGGACGTAAAATTATTGAGTATTTTAAAAAAAAAAAATTCAAAAACCTTAATATACATCTTATTGATACCGGGGCCGATACAATGACTGGTGGAAGAATTAAAAGATTAAAGAAATACCTAAAAAATGAAACTTTCTTATTAACATACGGTGACGGCGTTTCAGACATTAATATAAATAAATTAGTTAAGTTTCATAAAAAAAATAAAAAAATGGTGACAATTACTGCAGTGAGGCCGCCTGCAAGATTTGGTGCAATGCAGATTAAAGGAAATAATGTTGTTAAGTTTAAGGAAAAATTTCAATTGGGCGAAAGTTGGGTTAATGGTGGATTTTTTGTTATTGAACCGGAATTTATTAATTTAATTAAAAATGACAAAACAGTTTTAGAAAGAGAACCTTTAGAAAAAGCTACGAAAAAAAAACAAGTTCAAGCATATAAACACAAAGGGTTTTGGCAGTGTATGGATCACAAAATTGATAAAGATATGCTTGATGAAATGTCTAATAAAAAAATTCCTATTTGGTTAAAATGAAAATAAAAACTCTTGTAGTAGGTGGCACAGGATTCTTAGGTTACCATATATGTAAAAAAGCTTTAAAAAAAAAATACATTGTTCATAGTCTTTCAATAACAAAACCAAAGAATAAGAGAAAATTAAAAAAAGTATTCTATTATAAAGGCGATATTAAGAATATTCATACATTGAAAAAAATTAAAAATAATTATGATTTTGTTTTTAATGCATCAGGATATGGTGGAATAGGTAATAAAGAAAATGATAAAAAAACCTATAATACTCACTATTTAGGAATGAAAAACTTGATAAAAAAAACCAAAGGTACGAAATTAAAAAAATTTATTCAATTCGGAAGTTCAAATGAATATGGAAATTGTTCAGCACCACAAAAAGAAACAATGAGATGTAAACCAAAAAATTCTTACGGTTTAGCTAAGTATAACTGTACTAAATTTCTTTTAAATATGTATGAAAAATATAGATTTCCGTTTGTAATTTTAAGACTTTTTCAGGTGTATGGCCCATTTCAAAGCGAAAATAGAATAATTCCTTATGTGATAAAAAACTCAAAAAAAAATAAAAAAATTTCAGTCTCGAAAGGAAACCAAAATAGAGATTTTTGTTATATAGATGATGTTATCAATGCTACTTTTAAGTGCTTAAATAATAAAAAAACAAATGGTGAAATAATAAATATAGGATTAGGAAAACCAATTAAAATCAAAAAATTAGTTATGATTATTGTAAAAAATCTTAAAGGAGGAAAACCTTTATTTGGTAAAAAAAAATTTAAGGAAAAAGAAAATTTAAATTTGTATCCTTGCGTGCTAAAGGCAAAGAAAATTTTAAAATGGTCACCAAAAACAACACTTATCAAAGGATTAAAAAAAACAATAAATTAGTTAATTATGAAAAAAAAAATAATCTGCTTTGATTTAGATAATGTAATTTGTTTTACAAAAAAAAATCTTTATAAGAAATCAAAACCTAACAAGATGGCAATAAAAAAAATCAACTCTCTTTATGAGCAAGGGTTTGAGATAAAAATTTTTACTTCAAGGTATATGGGAAGATGCAAAGAGAATAAGAATTGTGCAAAAAAAAGAGGTTATAAATTTACAAAAAAACAATTAGATAAATGGAATTTGAAGTATTCAAAATTAATTTTTGGAAAACCCTCATACGATTTATATGTCGATGATAAAGCAATTTTTTTCAAAAAAAATTGGTACAAATCTATTCATAACTATACTAAAAAATTAAGTAATTTAAAAAAATGAAAACACCCAAAGTTAGCATAATCATGAATTGCTATAATGGAGAAAAATACCTCAGAGAATCAGTTAAAAGTATTTTAGGTCAGAGTTATATAAATTGGGAGTTAATTTTTTGGAATAATAGATCGAGTGATGATAGTGAAAAAATATTTAAAGAATTTAAAGACAAAAGATTATTTTATTTTCTTGCTGAAAATCATACAAATTTACACGAAGCAAGAAACTTAGCTTTAGCTAAAACCAATGGTGAATATTTAACTTTTTTAGATACCGATGATTACTGGAAAAAAGATAAATTATATTTACAAGTACAAATTTTAAATAATCAAAAAAATGTTGGATGCGTTCATTCTAAATTTTGGGTCAAATATGAAAAATCAATTTTACCTGATAAACTTGTAAAATTTGGCAATTTACCTGAAGGGAATATATTTAATGCTTTGATAGATGAATATAATTTCGGATTTGGTACTGTTTTGATAAAAAAAAACACACTTAAAAATTTCCCTAATATTTTTGACACATCGAATGACTATATCGCAGACTTTGATTTTACATTAAAATTTGCAAAAGAAAATATAATTGGATGTGTCCAAAAACCAATTTATGTATATAGAAAACATAAACAAAATTTTACTAATTTTATTTTAGATGATCAAATACTGCAATTTGAGGACTGGTTGAACAAAAAAAGACAAAGTAAATTTTTCAATGAAGAAGAATATACTAAATTAAATAAACATTTAGATTATCTAAAATTAAAATTAAAAATAAAAAGAAGTGATTTAAAAGGTTTTCTAAATTTATTTTTTTCTAAAAAAATAAGTTTTCTTTCAATAAAAATGATATTATTTTTTTTATTTAAAAAATTTTAATAGAAGTATGAGTTCAGCTGTAGACATAATTATACCAAACTATAATAAGGCAAAATATTTAGAGGACGCTATTAAATCTGTTTTAGGACAAAAATATACAAATTGGAATCTTTATATAATTGATGATAACTCAAAAGATAGCTCTGTTAAAATATTAGAAAAATTTAGAGATAATCCAAAAATTACTATTGTTTTATTAAAAAAAAATAAAGGACCTAGTTTTTGTAGAAATTTGGGAATGAGAATTTCTTCATCTGAATATATTTCATTTTTAGACTCAGATGACATGTGGAAAGAAGAAAAACTTTCAAGGCAGATTGATTTTATGAAACAAAATAAATTTGAATTTAGTTTTACAGATTATGAAATTTTCTTTGAAAAAACTAATGGACAAAAGATTTTTATCAAGCCTACAAACATTGAAAATGTACTAGATTATTCAAAGTTTATTCACAACTCTTCAATTAACTCCTCCACAATGATTCTTAAACGTTCATCGATTAAAAATTTAAAGTTTAAAAGAATTAATAAACTTGAAGATTATTTATTTAAATGTGAACTGTTAAAAAAAAAGGGTGTATTGGCCAACAAGTCACAAGATGTATCGGCATATTACAGAGTCCTTAGATCCTCTAGATCAAGTCAAAGACTAAAAAATTTATTCTTTCTTTGGAAAATTAATAAAAAATACAACAAATTGAATTTTTTTTCTAATTTGTTATCTTTATTCATGATTTCTATAAACTCTTTAAAAAAATACGGATTAAAGTAAATTTTTGGGCGTGTAGTTCAGTGGTAGAACGCTACGTTGACATCGTAGAGGTCATAAGTTCAATTCTTATCACGCCCACCAAAATAGCCACTATCTAGGGCTA
>MDSV01088675.1_pt1 | contig 11897 bp, 11 predicted proteins | sample 810851 | NCBI WGS metagenome assembly MDSV01 (sample SAMN05326640, study PRJNA326480) | marine metagenome | isolation source: seawater | place: Atlantic Ocean: North East | collected 2012 | reverse complement strand
TTGATAATATTTGATTTTAAACTTATTAAATAAATTTAATTCATTTAAAATTTCATAAAAGATTTTACTTCCAAATATTGATATAGTTAAATCATTCATTAATTATATATTTATGAATATTATAATAAAAAATCATTACCTTTTATACAAAGGTTATAAGTTAAAATGTAGTATTGGTAAATCCGGTATAGTTAAATTTAAAAAAGAAGGGGATTTAACAACACCAAAGGGTACTTTTAAACTTGGTTCAATTTATTATAGAAAAGATAGAAACAAGTATTTTAAATCAAAACTTAAAACGAAAATTATAAAAAAAAATATGGGTTGGTGTGATGATATAAAAAGTTCAAAGTACAACAGGGAAATAAGTTTTCCATTTAAGTATAGCGCTGAAAAACTTTATAGAAATGATAAGATCTATGATATTTTTATTAATATTAAATACAACAACTCACCTGTTATAAAAGGGAAAGGAAGTGCAATTTTTCTTCATTTAACGGATAAAAAATATAAAAAAACCAAAGGATGTATTGCGATTATAAAAAAAGATTTTTTAAAAATATTACCTTTAATTAATAAAAAAACTAAAATTTCAATTATTTAGAATTATCTCGCTCGCCCATTATACTTGTTCCAATTCTTAAAAAGGTAGATCCATTTTCAATTGCTTGCTCGTAATCAGCACTCATTCCCATACTAAGTTCTTTTAAACTAAGTTTAATTGCAGCATCTTTTAATAATTTGAAATATTCATTTGGGTTCAAGCCAGCAGGTGGCAAACACATTAATCCTATAATATTAAGAGAAAGTACTTTTGTGCAGTAATGGTAAAAATTCTCTAAATCATTTATATGTATACCACTCTTTTGATTCTCGTCAGCAAGATTAACTTGTATAAATAGCATAGTTTTTTTATTTAACTCTTTTTCATACTGAGAAATTTTCGAAGCCAATTTCGCATTATCTAACGAATGAATATAATCAAAAATTTTAACCGCTTTTTTAGCTTTATTAGACTGCAATTTTCCTACCATATGTAGCTTAATACTCTTAAAATTCTTCTTTGCCTCAATCCATTTAGATTCTGCTTCCTGTAATTTATTTTCACCAAAATGTATGTGCCCACTATCGATAAGTGGACTAATTTTACTTAAAGAAAATTTTTTAGTTACAACAATGATATTTGGACTGTTTTTAAGTTGTTTATTGAGTACTATTTTATTAACCTTATTTTTAACTATACTTAATTTTTGTAAACAATCATGCATAAAATATTACCAAAAATATTTATTTTTTTAGACCAATACGAAAAACAAATATTCAATAACAATAACATAGATATAGGAATTATTTATAGGAATTATGATGCTAAAAAAAGAGAAAATGAATTAATTAAAATAGCTAAAGCGTGTAAAAAAAAGAAAATTCAACTTTTTATTTCAAATAACATTAGATTAGCAATTAAATTTAAAGCAAATGGTATTTATATTCCTGCTTTTAATAAAAATAAATATTTTAATAACTTAGAAAAAAAAAATCTTATAATACTTGGATCTGCTCACAATCAAATGGAAATTAAAAAAAAAATTTCTCAAAATTGTAACTCAATATTTCTTTCTCCTATTTTTAAAATTAAAAAAGCTAAAAAAAACTTGGGGCTTTATAAATTTAACTACTTATCAAATCAAAACAAAATTAATATTTTAGCCTTAGGCGGAATTTCTGAAAATAATATAAAAAAGCTTAATATGCTTAATATTAAAGGTTTTGGTGGTATTGGATTGTTCAAAAAAAAACCGGCCTATAAAAGGCCGGTTTTTCTAAAGAATCTCTTCTTTTAATTAAAATTTAAATCCTATCGTTACTTTACCATACGCAGCCAATGGATCACCGTTAACCTCTGAATCATAGCCAGTGTCATTACCAGATCCTCCATTAGAATTAGAGTTTAAACCAGTCATGTGAAAAGGCTCATAAACTACGGCACCAGCTTCTGTTTTCATAAACAGACCGCTATTTGTCATCGTTTGTGTTCCAATTCCATAAGATTGACCAGTTAAGTCATCAGGTTGACTTGTTACGTCACCAAATGCCTCTAGATTTGCGTGTGTCATTCCATATTTAACAAATACTGCTGTATTGTCCCATATTGAAATTGACGGTTGGATGTACACTTCAGAGTAATCAGAAGCTTGAACAGTTACGTCACTGTTGTCATCAGCATCGTTCGCTTTAAAGACATCAGCTTCACCGCTAACCATTGAAGTTCCAATTGATACGAAGAAGTTTGGTCCTAACGGAAGATTCACACCTATCTCAATACCTGCTAAAGGAACAATTGCTCCTGCAGTACCTTGAGTAACTGCTTGGTCTTTATCTATGTAAGAACCATCCATAGCTACACCATTCACAGAAGCGTGAAGAGCGCCATAGATTCCAGTAAAGTCGCTTGACCCTGCTAACAAAGGATTCGCTGTCATACCAAAAGTTGCCATAACAACTACTGCAAAAGCAATTATTTTATTTCTTAACTTAATTAATGCTTTCATATTTTTTCCTCCCTTTGTTAAATTATTAAAATGCCAACGCGATAGATACTATTGTATTTTCTCTGTCTTGAGACGCTGCCGTACTATAGTCCATGTTATCAGCTTGTGCTCTCATAACTCTTACAGATGCACCACCAGCTGAATAAGCAACCTGAACAGAAGATGCTTCAGCAGTTACGTTTGTAGTTGACGTTTGTTTTGATTCATAGTGGTTGTAACCAATTGATAAATCATCATTAACGTTAAACGTAATACCATAACCATCGTTTTCGTATTTCTGTTCGTTAGACGTTGTACCTAGATCTTCTGTCGACATTTGGTATCCAAGAGTAAAACCACCTACTGCATAAGTTGCGTAAAGAGTTTCTTCTTCGATATCATCACCAGCTTCTCTATCAACTTCAGAAATACCACCACCGATTGTTAAACCAGACATACCTGTAACTGCATCAGATAGCACAAGAGTCACGTCGTAACCTGAACCTTGAGTAGTTGATGTGCCTGAGAAACCTTTATCGTTTAAGCTAGAGCCTGAAACATCTGGAGAATAAGATACTCTCGCAGTCATTCCATCTGGTAGCATGTTTGGTGTGAACTCTAATCCAGCTCCGCCAGAAGCACCACTGATAGTATTAATACCAGTTGATAATCCTGAAGCATAAGCTTCTTCCCAAACGTTTGGAGTAACGTCGTCCATACGGTCAATACCAGTACCTGTTCCTCCTTGAGTAACAACTATATCTCCAAGAGATGGAACTGTTACTGTTACGTTAGTTGATGAGTACGCTGCTTGGTTCGTGTAAGCAATAGATAGAGCTACGCCCCAACCATTGTCTAACTCGCCTGAACCAGAAAATGTAACGTTAGAACCGATACCAATTGGGTTACCAGTTTGCTCATCGTCCATACTGATCCATGTCATGTCAACGCCACCCGTTACCGCTAGGTCACCTGCATTAGCAGCTGAAACCGCAGCTAGAGATCCGCAAAGAGCAGATACTCCAAGTTTTGTTATTTTATTCATAATTAACTCCTTTTTGTTATGTTTATTCATATGAATGATGAGAAATTATCACCTTAAAATAGCTAAAAAAATTCAAAAACCCTTAAAACACTGTTATTTTTCTAATATGTGTTATTTATACAACACATATATTACGAGTTAAAAAAATGGCAATTTTAATAGCTTTTTTAGCGTATTAAAGTAATTTCAAAAGTCTGATTAATATAATAAACATATAGAAATGGACGTATTAAATTATATCCCCAAAAAATTGTACTTTTTTCTAATTGGAATTACTTTTTTTGCACTTTTAAATTCATGTGGAATTTATCAACCTTCTGATGCAAGAGAAGTTTCTCCAAATGTAAAAGAAAGAGTAAAACGAAATTTAGAAGAAGGAAAAGGTTTTACTACTGGTAATCTATTAGGTAAAGGAAGCGGAACAAGTTATCAATTTGCAAGTTCAAATCCAATGTGGAGGGCAACTTTAGAAATACTTGACTTCTTGCCTTTATCAAATGTTGACTACTCTGGTGGTATTATAACTACTGATTGGTACAACGAGGGAACTGCTTCTGATGAGTCAATTAAAATTACTGTTCGATTTTTAACTAATGAAGTTAGAGCAGATGGTTTAAAAATTATAGTGCATAAAAAACGTTGCACTACACAGCAAGCATGTACTGTTAAAAAAATATCATCAACTTTAGAACAGGAACTTCAATTATCTATTCTTAAAAAAGCAGCTCTTTATGATAAAGAAGAAAAAAAAAAGAAAAAGACAAAAAGAAGAGATATAACTGACTAAAGATAAATTTGAATTCTATTAATATCATTAAAATTTAACTTTTTGCTCTTATGGAACGATATAACATAGCCAGCATTGAAAAAAAATGGCAACAAAATTGGTCTAAAAGCAAATCAGATTCTGTAACTATAGATAAAAATAAAAAAAAATTTTATTGTCTAGAAATGTTTCCATATCCATCTGGAAAAATTCATATGGGACATGTGCGAAATTATACAATTGGTGATGTTTTAGCTCGTTATAAAAAACTTCAAGGTTTTAACGTTTTACATCCAATGGGTTGGGACTCCTTTGGCCTTCCTGCTGAAAATGCTGCGAGGGAAAACAAACTTCACCCAAAAGAGTGGACCAAAAAAAATATTCAAACAATGAAAAAGCAACTTAAGCTTCTTGGTTTATCAATTGATTGGGATCGTGAAATATCTACATGTGACTCTGATTACTTTAAACATCAACAAGAGTTTTTTTTAGAATTATATGAAAAAGGTTTAGTTTATAAAAAGGATACATATGTAAACTGGGATCCAGAAGAACAAACAGTTCTAGCAAATGAACAAGTGATTGATGGAAAAGGTTGGCGATCTGGAATTGCGGTAGAGCGAAAAAAATTATCGCAATGGTTTTTTAATATTAAGAAATTTTCACAAAGTTTATTAGATGATTTAACAAATTTAAAAAATTGGCCTGAAAAGGTAAAACTGATGCAAAAAAATTGGATTGGTAAATCTTATGGTTGTGAAATTAATTTTTTTACTAATGATAAATCGGAAGTAATAAAAGTTTTTACAACAAGACCAGACACTATATTTGGTGCTTCTTTTATTGCAATTTCAATTGACCATCCTATTGCAAAAAAATTCCAAAAGGATAGTAATTTTATTTCTTTTAAGTCAGAGTGTTCAAAAATGGGTACTACTGAAGAAGCCCTAGCAAATGCTGAAAAAATTGGTTTTGATACTAATTTATTTGTTTTACACCCATTTACAAAAGAAACTAAGCTACCTGTTTATATTGCAAATTTTGTTCTGATGGATTACGGAACAGGGGCAATATTTGGTTGTCCAGCTCATGACCAGAGAGATTTGGATTTTGCAAATAAATACAAACTTAAAGTTTTACCTGTTGTAAAGCCTAAGAATATACCAGCAAACAAATTTGAAATTACTAAAGAAGCTTTTACAGAAGATGGAATTTTATTTAATTCTGATTTTCTAAATAATCTTACTGTTAATGAAGCAGTTGAAAAGGTTATAAATATAATTTCAGAAAAAAAAATAGGAAATAAAAAAATTACCTTTCGTCTTAAAGATTGGGGGGTGTCGAGACAAAGATACTGGGGATGTCCAATACCAATTATATATGATAAAAAAGGTAAAGCTTTTCCTGATAATAAAAAAAATTTACCTGTCCTATTACCGGAAGATGTAGATCTAAATGTATCCGGTAACCCTTTAGAAAAGCATTCTGTTTGGAAATATACAAAAACAGACTCAGGAGAGGAAGCAATTAGAGAAACTGATACGTTAGACACATTTGTAGACTCTTCTTGGTATTTTTTAAGATTTTGCTCACCCAAAAACAAAGATTATGGATATAAAATCGAAGATTTAAATTATTGGATGCCTGTTGACCAGTATATTGGAGGTGTAGAGCATGCAATTTTACATTTATTATATTCAAGATTTTTTATGAGAGCTTTAGCTTTTGATAATAAAAAATTTAAATATGAAGAGCCATTTGAAAGTTTATTTACTCAGGGAATGGTTTGTCACGCTACCTATAAAAATGAAAATAACCAGTGGCTATACCCTGAAGATGTTGAGAAAGATAATAATGGTAATTTTATTACTAAAAAAAATAAATCAAAAGTAATTCAAGGACCTTCGGAAGCAATGTCTAAATCAAAAAAAAATATTGTTGATCCAGAAGAAATGATTAATATTTACGGGGCAGATTCCATTAGATGGTTTATATTATCAGATAGCCCCCCAGAACGAGACGTACAGTGGTCTGTTGAAGGTGTTTCGGCAGCTTTTAAATTTATTCAAAAAATTTGGAAATTGAATAATGATATTTTAGATAAAAAAAAAATAGATATTAAAAATGAAAATAGTGATCTTAAAAAAGCAGTTAATAAAACTATATATAACGTAACCAAAAATTTAGAAAATTTTCAATATAATGTTGTAATAGCAAATATTCATGAAATTTATAATTTATTTTACGATCATTTATCGAAAGATAAAACTTCCAGTAAAATTATAAAAGATGAATGGGAAAAAATTATTATGTTGTTAATACCACTTGTGCCACATTTAGCACACGAGTGCTGCGAAAAAATTGGAAAAAAATTTTACTGGCCTAGTTATGATGCTAAATTATTGGAAGATAAAAATTGTAAAATTGTGGTACAGATAGATGGTAAAAAGAGAGGAATATTAGAAATGCCAATAGACTCAAAAGAAACAATTGTTATTCAGAAATCAAAAGAAATTGATAATGTTTCAAAGTATATTAAAAATATAAATATATCTAAAAATATTTATATTAAAAACAGGCTAGTAAATTTTATTACAAAAAAATGAAAAAAAAACTTTATTTTATAATTTCCATTTTATTTTTTTTAATTGCTAATAATTGTAGTGGATATAAACCAATTTATGGATCATCAAATTTAAATTTTCAAATTATAGATTATGCATTATCAGGCAATGAAACTTTAAGTAATAAAATTTATTCTCAATTAAAAAATATAAGTACTTCTAATAAAAAAAATGATCAAACAAAGAATATTTATCTTTTCGTTGCAAGTTCAAAAAGCAAAAATCCAACAAGTAAAAATAGTTCAGGAAAAATACTCGGTTATAAAGTAAGTTTAGATACAAAATTTATTGTAAAAGATTTTGATACAAATCAAGAAATATTAAATGAAACTTTTTCAATTAGTGCTTCATATGATGTACAGGATCAAATTTCCGAAACAAAAAATTTAGAAAATAAATCTATAGATAATTTATTAAATAAAACTTATGATGATTTGTTAATTAAATTGTCAGAAACTCTTCTACAAAATGATTATTAAAAGCTATGAAATAAAAAAAAATATTATTAACTTACCAAAATATAATTTTTTTTTACTTTATGGTGAAAACGTAGGATTAAAAAAAGATATAAAAGAAGTAATCAAAGCATCATTTACCCAAAAAAATAAGGACATTGAAGTATTGTCAATGTTTGAAAGCGAGATAATAGAAAATGAAGAAAATTTTTATAATTCAATTTATTCAGGTTCATTATTTGGAAACAAAAAAATAATAACTATTTTTGAAGCGACAGACAAAATTACAAAACATATTTCTAATATTTCTGAAAAAGGGGTTAATGATACTTTTTTTATAATATTTTCTGGTATTCTAGAAAAAAAATCTAAACTGAGAAATTTTTTTGAAAAAAGTAAAGATACATTATGCATTCCTTGCTACCTTGATAATCAAAGAGATTTAGAAACAATAACTCAGTTGGAACTTAAAAAAAATAATATCTCGATATCGAGGGAAGTAATAAATATTCTAGTCGAAAAATCTAATTTGGATCGAAATAACTTAAGAAATGAAATAGAAAAAATTAAATCTTATACCTTAAATAAAAAAAAAATAGATATTAATGAAATTCAAGATTTAATTAATTTTTCAGGTGAATATAAATCTGATTTATTAGTTAATGAATGTTTAGCTGGAAATATATCTCAATATAAAAAAATTGTATCTGAAATATATGTGAATTTTGTTAATCAAATCTTATTATTAAGAATCTTAAGTAATAAGGTGCAACGTTTATTAAACATTAAAGAAAAAGTAAATAAATCGGATAATTTAGATAATTTAATTAATTCTACGAAACCACCAATCTTTTGGAAAGAAAAATCGATAGTTAAAAACCACTTGTCTATTTGGAGTTTAAATGATCTAAAAGAAATAATTAAAGATATAAATAATACAGAACTTTTGTGTAAGAAAAACCCTCAATCTTCAAAAAATATATTCTTTCATTTTTTTTTAAAAATTTGTGTAAAAGCTAATAGTTTTTCTTAATTGTTTCAATTAATTTATCCAATTGATCCAAGTCCCTATACTCAAAAGAAATTACACCTGAATTATTCTTTTTATTATTAATAGAAACATTTAAACCAGTCTTTTGTTCCAAATCTTTTTGCAAATTTAAAATGTTTGAATCTTTTTTAGAAACTATTTTAAATTTTTTATCTCTAAATTGCCTTACCAACACTTCAGATTGTCTAACTGATAGTTTTTTTTGAACTATTTTTTTTGCTAAATCAATAGCATTATTTAATCCTATTATTGATCTGGCGTGCCCCGCAGTCAAACTACCTTGTTCGACCATAAAAAGTACATCTTGTGGTAGTGATAATAATCTCAATGAATTAGCAATATAACTTCTACTTTTCCCAATAAATTTTGATAATTTATCTTGGTTATAACTAAAATCATCAATTAATCTTTGATAACTTCTAGCCTCTTCAATTGCGTTTAAATCTTGTCTTTGAACATTTTCAACAATTGCAAATTCTAATGATTTAACATCATCTACATTTAAAATAACAACGGGAACTTCATGAAGCCCAGCATTTTGTGAAGCTAGCCACCTTCTCTCTCCTGCTATAATTTCGTATTTACCCTCAGTTGATTTACTTTGACGAACAATTATTGGCTGTATAACCCCCTGTTCTTTTATGGAATTAGATAATTCTTCTAAATTTTCCTTATTAAAGTTTTTTCTAGGTTGAAATTTATTTCTAATTAAGTCTTTAATTGCAATTTTGTTAGTCACAATTTTTTTAGTACTATCGCCCAGTAAAGATGATAAGCCACGCCCCAAACCTTTTTTTAATCGATTTTCAATCATTAAGCTGCAGTTTCCATAATACTTTCTTGTTTTAAAAATTCTTCAGTAAATTTTAAGTATGATTTGCTTCCTGAGCAATTTTTATCATAAATTAAAATAGGGGCACCATGCGAAGGAGCTTCTGATAATCTTACATTTCTGGGTATAACTGTATTATAGACTTTATTTTTAAAAAATTTCCTTGCTTCATTATCTACTTGAGAAGAAAGCTTGTTCCTTTTATCAAACATTGTCAAAAGAACACCTCGGATATCAAGCTCAGGATTTAATTTTTCCTTTATCCTATCTATGGTTTTAATTAGCTGACTTAAGCCTTCTAATGCAAAAAATTCTGCTTGTAGAGGCACGATTAGAGACTTTGCTACAACTAAAGCCATTACAGTTAACAAACTTAAAGATGGAGGACAATCAATTAAAATATATGAAAAATTATTTTTTTCACTGTTAATAAATTCTGAAATTTTATCCTTTAATAAAAAAGCTCTTCTATTATCATTAGCAGTCTCAACCTCGAGTCCAGATAATTCCACATTGGAAGGTACTATTTCTAAATTATCTATTTCTGTTTTTTGTAAGGTATCTTCAAATTTAGTATTTCCATTTAAAACATCATATATTGTTTTATGAGTTGAATTATTTTCAATTCCAAATCCAGTAGTAGCATTTCCTTGCGGATCTAGGTCTATAACTAAAACTTTCTTTTTTTGGAAAGAAAGGGCTGTAGCTAAATTTATTACAGTAGTAGTTTTTCCTACTCCTCCTTTTTGATTTATAACTGAAATGATTTGAGTGTTTTTCAATTTATTTTTTTTTAATTTTTTTAATTTCTAAAATTTTCGAATCATTACTTGTAATGCTCCCTCTTTGCTTATACTCAATATCCCAAATTTTAGAAGCTTGAAGTAATTGTTCGTTTCCCTTTTTACCTAGAAAAATTATAATTTTTTGCCATTTTTCCGTTTTATTGTGCATAAGTTCTAAAATTTTTTCTAATGGTTTAAAGGCTCTAGCAACAAAAACATCACCGTCTATTTTTTGGGCTGATTCAAAAATATTTTTATTTATAACCTCAACATTCAGATTAAGATCATCAATAATGGTTTTAAGAAATTTGGCTTTTCTTGAACTTTTTTCAATCAATTTTGTTTTTAAAGAAATCTTCCTATCCTTTGCCATAATCGCTAAAATTATACCTGGTAAACCTGCGCCAGACCCTAAATCGATCAAAATTTTAGAATTTTTATCAATTAAATCAATAACTTGAGCGCTATCTAAAAAATGCCTTGTCCAAATTGAGTTAATTGTTGATTTACCAATCAAATTAAATTTTTTATTAGCTTCAATTAATCTAAATTCGTATTTTTTTAAACCTTTGATTGTTTCACGTGAAACTTGAGAAAATCTATTAAATGTATCTATTTCTATAGATTTATCCATTTATGCTCTTTTTTTAGACTTTGATCCCCTTTTCACGTGTGAAAGTAATATATATGCAGCTGCAGGAGTAACACCATCAATTCTTAACGCCTGGCCAAGAGTTTTTGGTCTTATATTCCTAAATTTAGCAATTACTTCATTGGAAAGACCGCTTAACTTATCATAGTCAATATTATTAGGAATTTTCAGGTTTTCATCCTTCCTAAAGGCTATTATATCAGCTTCCTGCTTTTCCATATATCCTAAATAGTGAGAGCTAATAAGAATTTGCTCCTCCTCATCATGTGATGCTTTAGGTATTTTAGTCCAAATTGACCTTAATTTACTAAATGTAACTCCATCTCTAGATAAAAGTTCAAAAGCAGTTCTTTTTACTCCATCTTTTGCAATTTTAATATTATATTTCTGTGCTTCATTTGGAGATATTTTCAATGTTTTTAAATTATTGCTCAACTCATTGATTTTATTAATTTTTTTAGTAAATAATTTGGTTCTTTTTTGGCCAATTAAACCAATATTAATTCCTATCTGTGTTAATCTTGAATCAGCATTATCAGCTCTTAGACTTAACCTGTATTCTGCTCGGGATGTAAACATTCGATATGGTTCAGCAACACCCTTTGTAACTAAATCATCAATCATAACTCCAATATAGGCTTGAGCGCGATCTAAAACTAATGGTTCCTTTTTTTTTATACTTAAAGCAGCATTAATACCTGCCATAAGTCCTTGAGCTGCGGCTTCCTCGTAGCCTGTTGTTCCATTTATTTGTCCAGCTAAGTAAAGGGACTTTATTTTTTTAGTTTCCAAAGTAGAATTTAGTTCCCTAGGATCAACATAATCATATTCGATAGCATATCCAGGCCTTATTATTCGAGTATATTCTAACCCATTGATTTTACTCAACATTTCTGATTGCACTTCAACTGGTAAAGACGTAGAAATACCATTTGGATAAACTGTTTGGTCGTTTAAGCCTTCAGGTTCTAAAAAAATTTGATGCCTCGTTTTATCAGAAAATTTTACAATCTTGTCTTCTATTGATGGACAGTATCTGGGGCCTACACCCTTTATACTCCCGGAGTACATTGCACTTTTTTTTAAATTCTTTTTTATAATTTCATGAACTTTTTTATTTGTATATGTAACGCTACAAGCAATTTGTTTATTATAAGTT
>MDSV01010780.1_pt1 | contig 11897 bp, 9 predicted proteins | sample 810851 | NCBI WGS metagenome assembly MDSV01 (sample SAMN05326640, study PRJNA326480) | marine metagenome | isolation source: seawater | place: Atlantic Ocean: North East | collected 2012 | reverse complement strand
TTAATAATATTCCTGGTTCTAACACTTCGCAACAAAAGTCTAGTTTAACTCCAGGAACTACATATGAGTGGCAGATTCGTTCGGCATGTTCAGCAGTTAGTGGTTCTGAATCTTCATGGTCATCGACGCAGACATTAAGCACTTTAACTCCTTGTACTAAACCAGTAAATACAATTGTTACTAATATTACAAGTTCTTCAGCAATGTTAGGCTGGGATGCAGTTGGAGGTTCATCTACGACATATGATGTAAGATTTAAATTACAGGGATCTTCATGGGGTTCTTGGGTATATACTTATGGATTAACTACAAATCAATTCCTTCAAACTGGTCTAATTGATGGAACTGGATATCATTGGCAAGTACGTGCAGTATGTGGCTCTGCATCAAATATGTCTGGATTTACTTCTTATAATGCCTTTGTAACTATGTCAAATAGAATTACAATTCAGGAGGAGGCTAGTTCTGTAGTTAATTTAAATATTTATCCTAATCCAACAAGAGGAATATTTAATATCAGTTTTGTTGCTGATGAGGTCGATAATTTTGAAATTACCATTATTGATGCATTTGGAAAAATAGTCTCTTATGAAGAAAAACAGAATTTTGTTGGGGAGTATACTAAAAAAGTTGATTTATCTACTTCTAAAAAAGGAATTTATATACTACAAATTAGAACTAGGGAGTCATTTGTTAGCAAAAGAATACTCGTGCAATAATAGTTTGTGAGATTAAATAAAAGGTTTTATATTTGCAGTCAAGAAACAGATAAAGAAAAGGGAAGAGGCAGTTTGCCTCTTCTTTTTTTACCTGTCATATGATTTCAAAAGAAGCAATAAAACAAGTAGCAGAATCCAAAATAAAGGAATTGGATGGGTTTTTTGTTGATTTAAAAGTTAATACTGCTAATGTGATAACTTTATTCTTTGATCGGATGGATGGTGTCCAAGTTGAACACTGCTTAGAAATAAGCAAATATATTGAGGAACATTTTGATAGGGATATTGAAGATTATGAACTTACTGTTTGCTCTGCAGGACTTGATAATCCTTTTGTTGTAGACCAGCAATATTATAAATATAGAGGAAAAGAAGTTCGTGTTTTACTTAAAAATGGTACAAGGAAAAAAGGTATTATTTTATCATATGAGAATAACCAGTTAACACTTCAGGTAGCAAATAAGAAGACAGGTAATAAGAGAAAGAAGAATGATAGTAAGCATGAAGTAATTATATCAAGATTAGAAATAAAGGAAACAAAACTTAAAATAAATTTTAAATAAAATGGAAGTAGAAAATTTAATTGAATCTTTTTCAGAGTTTAAGGATGTAAAGAATATTGATCGTGAAACAATGATGAATATATTGGAAGACGTTTTTAAATCAGTATTAGCAAAAAAATATGATGATCAAGGAAACTTTGATGTGATTATTAATGTTGATAAAGGAGATTTAGAAATATGGAAAAATAGAGAAGTTGTTGAGGATGGAAAAATAGAGAATTCTATTTCTCAAATTAGTTTGTCTGAGGCTCTAAAAATTGAGGATGATTATGAAGTCGGGGAGGAAGTTTCAGAGCAAGTAAGTTTTGAATCAGAATTTGGCAGACGACAAGTTCTCTCTATTCGTCAGCATTTAATGGCTAGAATTGCAGATCAACATAGAGATGAATTGATGAAACGATATGAGGATAGAATTGGTGAGATTATTCATGGTGAAGTTTATCAAATTTGGCGAAACGAAATTCTTTTACAAGATGATGAGGGAAATGATTTGTCATTACCAAAAGAGGAGCAAATACCAAAGGATTTTTTTAAAAAAGGAGAGAGTGTTCGAGCTGTAATTAAAGAAGTAACATTAAAAAACAACAAGGCAAACATTGTACTTTCAAGAGTTGCTCCAGAATTCATAATGAGATTGTTTGAGCAAGAAGTTCCAGAAGTATTTGATGGAATCATTACGATTAAAAATGTAGTTCGTATGCCTGGAGAGAGAGCTAAAGTAGCAGTAGAGTCTTATGATGACAGAATTGATCCTGTTGGTGCTTGTGTTGGAGTAAAAGGGTCTAGAATTCATGGAATAGTTAGAGAATTAAGAAATGAAAACATTGATGTTGTAAATCATACAGAAAACATGCAGCTTTTAATTAGCAGAGCATTATCTCCAGCGAAAATTAAATCTGTTTCACTAGATGATGAAAAAAAGAGAGCTGCAGTTTATATGGATGCCGATCAAGTATCTTTAGCTATTGGTAGAGGAGGACATAACATAAATTTGGCAGGTAAACTTGCGGGCTATGAAATAGATGTGTATCGTGACACTGATAGTATTGAGGATGATGTAGCGCTTGATGAATTTTCAGATGTGTTAGAGGAATGGGTTATTGACTCCCTCAAGCAAATCGGATGTGATACAGCAAAGAGCGTTCTTACTTTAACCTCTAAAGATTTAGTATTAAGAACAGATTTAGAACATGAAACTGTTGATGAAGTCCTAAAGATTTTGAATGCAGAATTTGAAGATTAAGATAAAAAATTAAATCCTAATTATGTCAGAAAAAGAAACAGTAAGATTAAATAAGTTAGTTAAAGAGTTTAATGTAAGTATAGATAGAATATTTGCATTTTTAGAAACTAAGGGAATAAAAAATTTAAAACCGAATTCAAAGGTTTCTAATACTGTTTATATGGACTTATTAGGAGAGTTTGATTCTGAAAAAAAAGCTAAATTGTCTGCTGAGTTATTAGCTAAAGAAAAAGAATTAGCTAAAGCTGAAGAAATTATTAAGCAGCAAGAAGCTGCAGAAAAAGCTAAAGCAGCTTTAGAAATAAAACAATTAAAAGCTGAGGAGGATGAAAAAGTTAGCTTAAGTAAAAAAGAAATTAAAACATCTATAAAAACTCCAAAAGTAATTGATAAAATAGATTTAGGAGATAAAAAGGATACTTCTAAAGAAGAGAATGATATCATTAAGTCTAATGTTAACAAGCTACAGGGGGTGAAAGCTACAGGAGAAAAAATTGATTTAACTAAATTTAAAAAACCAGAGAAAACAGATAAAAAGAAAAGAGCAAGAATAGTTAAGACAAAAGTTGACCCTAAAAGATTTAGAAAGTCAAATCTAAATAAAAAAGAGGTTGTTGAGATTTCTGCTGAAGAAGCTCAAAAAAAAGTAAGAGAAACACTTGCAAAGCTACAAGGAGGAGGAAAAACATCATCTGTGAAAAATAGAAGAGAAAAAAGGCAAGCTCATAGAGATATTGCTGCTGAAGAAACATCTCAAAAGGAAGCTTCAACAAAAATAATTAAGATTGCAGAATTTGCAACCGCTAGTGAACTAGCATCTATGATGAACGTCTCTGTCACAGAGATTGTAACTACATGTATGGGACTAGGAATGATGATCAGTATAAATCAAAGAATTGATGCTGAAACAATACAAATGTTAGCGGAAGATTTTGGATTTAAAGTTGAATTTGTAGGTGCTGATGTACAAGAATCTATAGAAGAGGTAGTTGACAATGAAGATGAAATGGATTTGCGAGCTCCTATTATTACAATTATGGGGCATGTTGATCATGGAAAAACATCATTGATGGATTACATTCGTGAAACAAATGTTATTGCAGGTGAAAGTGGTGGCATTACTCAGCATATTGGTGCTTATGAGGTAACTCTAGAAAGTGGAAAAAAAATAGCATTTCTTGATACACCGGGGCATGAGGCTTTTACTGCTATGAGGGCAAGAGGAGCAAAAGTTACAGATATTGTTGTAGTTGTAGTTGCTGCTGATGATCGAGTGATGCCACAGACTAAAGAAGCTATAAGTCATGCTCAAGCTGCAGGAGTACCATTAATTTTTGCTATTAATAAGATTGATAGACCAACTGCTGATCCAGAGAAAATTAAGGGAGAATTAGCTGAGATGAATCTTTTAGTAGAGGATTGGGGGGGTAAATATCAGTCTCAAGATATTTCAGCAAAGGTAGGTACTGGTGTTCCAGAGATTTTAGAGAAGATTCTGTTAGAAGCTGAGATGCTTAATTTAAAGGCTAATCCTAAAAGATTGGCTAAAGGGACCATAATTGAGGCTTCATTAGATAAAGGCAAGGGCTATTTGTCAACTATTTTGGTACAAACAGGGACCTTAAAAGTTGGAGACTATGTTCTAGCAGGATCTTTTTCTGGAAAAGTTAAAGCTTTATTAGATGAGAGAGGTGAAGCAAGAGCCGAGGCAGGGCCTTCAACTCCAGTTGTATTGTTAGGATTAGATGGAGCTCCGACTGCTGGAGATGAATTTCATGTTTTGGAGAGTGAACAAGAGGCTAAAAAAATCGCCTCTAGAAGAGCTCAGTTACAAAGAGAGCAAAATGTTAGAACTCAGAAACATCTTACTTTAGATGAGATTGGAAGACGAATTGCTCTTGGTGGGTTTCAAGAAATTAATGTTATTGTTAAAGGAGATGTAGATGGTTCAATTGAGGCTCTTTCAGATTCTTTACAGCAGCTTTCAACGGATGAAATTAAGGTAAATATTATACAGAAGGCAGTTGGCCAAATCTCTGAATCGGACGTAATGTTAGCTGCGGCTTCAGATGCAATTATTATAGGATTTCAGGTGAGACCATCTTTACAAGCGCGTAAATTAGCTGAAAATGAACAAATTGACATAAGACTTTATTCTATTATTTATAAAGCAATAGAAGAATTAAAATTGGCGATGGAAGGAATGTTGTCTCCTGATGTTGAGGAAAAAATTGTATGTAATATTGAAGTGAGAGAAGTATTTAAGATTTCTAAGGTTGGTACTATTGCCGGTTGTATGGTTTTAGATGGTTCCTTAACTAAGAAAACAGGCGTAAGGATTATTCGAGATGGTGTAGTAGTTTATACAGGAAAGTTATCATCACTAAAAAGATTTAAAGATGATGTTAATGAAGTTAAAAAAGGATTTGAATGTGGTCTGTCAATTGAAAACTTTAATGATATTAAGGTAGGTGACATTATTGAAGGATATGCTGAGATTGAGATAAAAAGAAGTCTAAAGTAATTTATTTTTTAAATAATAAGGGATCGATTATTATTGAAATTGGATGAGCTCCTGGAAAATTTTTTCTTATTTTATTTTTTATTTTTAGTGCTTCATTTCTAGTTCTATAATTACCAGCTGAAAGTTTATAATAAGGTGAATCAAATGTAATTTGCGCAGGAATTTCAGGATATAAACTTGCAAATTTTATTTGGTATGGGACGATGTCTTCACGTTTAGATGTAAACTTTATTTGTAATCGCCAGCCTTCATATCCGCCAATATTTTTTAATTTTTTTTTGTATTTATTTACTATATTTTTAATTTCTTGTTGATTGTTACTAATTATGTTAACTTCTGTGTTAGCAGAGGATTTAATTTGAGCGTATCCAAAAAATGGAATAAAAAAGAAAAAAATTAAAGATTTATTCATAGTTCAAAAATATAAAATAATTTGACTGTGCTTTTAGTATTATTGCAATATGAGAAATATATATAAATATTATGGATTTAATAGAGAGGTTTTGTTAAACGTCTTGCTGAACATCTCTAATAAAATCGATTGTATTAGTATATTAGTTTCTAACACTAGTGAGAAAGATTTAAATCTTCCTCAAGACTATATTAACTATGATATTTTATCTGCAGTTGGAGCAACAGAGATACTTATTTCAAATAGCAGATCTTTTGACAAACTTCAAGATTTTCATTCTTTTAAAAAGGACTGGATATTTGGATATTTATCTTATGATTTAAAGAATGAGATAGAAGAATTACAATCATATAATATGGACAAATTTAACTCAGATAATTTATTTTTTTTTGTGCCTGAGTATGTAATATTGCTAAATAATGATATTTTAGAGATACAAACATATCATTCAAAAGATATATGTGATAAATTTGTTCAGTCCTTTAATTTTTCAGCCCCTCCAGGTAGTTATTCTGAAATTGAATTTAGTAGAAGAGATGATAAAGAATCGTATTTAAATAAGGTTAAAAGTATAAAACAGCATATACAGGCAGGTGATATCTATGAAGTAAATTATTGTCAAGAGTTCTATTCTATTGAATCTAATTTTGTTCCAGAATCTGTTTTCTTAGAGCTGAATAAAATAATGCAGACCCCTTTTTCGTCTTTTTTAAAAGTAAGAGAAAAATATGTTCTCTCTGCAAGTCCGGAAAGATTTTTAAGAAAGAAAGGGTCACATATTTTATCACAACCAATAAAGGGAACTAGGAGAAGAGGAAAATCTAAAAATGAAGATCAGAGATTGATAAATGCATTAAAAAAATCCCAAAAAGATATTTCGGAAAATGTTATGATCACAGATTTAGTTAGAAATGATCTATCTGTTTTTGCTAAAAAAGCATCCGTGATGGTTGAGGAGTTGTGCAAAGTATATAGCTTCCGCAAAGTTCATCAAATGATCACCACTATTAGCTGTCAGATAGATTCAGATATTTGTTTTACTGACATTCTTAAGGCTACATTCCCTATGGGATCCATGACAGGAGCACCTAAAATTAGGGCAATGGAATTAATAGAGTCTTTTGAAGAATTTAAAAGAGGAGTTTTTTCAGGTGCTGTTGGTTATGTTACACCGCAAGCTGATTTTGATTTTAGCGTAGTAATTAGAACAATTTTATACAATTTAGAAAATAATTATCTGTCGATTGGTGTGGGAGGGGCAATTACTATTGATTCTAATCCTGATGAGGAGTATCAGGAATGCTTAATTAAGGTAGAGCCTCTTTTTAACGTTTTAAATTGTAAATTTAATGATTAATAAGATTCAAAATTTTATTTCTAAAAATAATCTTTTCTCAAAAGATGATTGCTTGCTTTTGGCTATTAGTGGCGGTGCTGATAGTGTGTTTTTGTTTTTTGTACTAAAAGAGTTAGGTTACAATATACAGTTGGCTCATTGTAATTTTAATTTGAGAGGTGAAGAGTCTAATCAAGATGAATATTTTGTAAAAAAATTAGCAGCTAAACATGACGTATATTGTCACATTAAATCTTTTGAAACTCAAAAATATGCTAAAAAGAATAAGCTTTCAATTCAGATGGCAGCAAGAGAGCTTAGATATACTTGGTTTAATGAGTTGCTAGATGATAAAAATCTTGATTTTATTCTTGTTGCACAACATAAAGATGATAATGTGGAAACATTCCTTATTAATTTAATTAGAGGTTCTGGCATTTATGGTTTATGCGGGATAAAAGCTGTAAATCATAAAATTGTTCGCCCTTTAATTCAAATAACTCGAGAAGAAATAGAGAATTATTTAATTAATAACGGTATAGATTATTGTAATGATAGTAGTAATAAGGATTTAAAATATTTAAGGAATAAAGTTAGATATCAACTAATACCGTTACTTAAAGAAATGAACCCTAGTATAAAACAAACAATTAGTGATGAAATGTCTTATTTAGGTGGAGTTAATAAATTTTTTGAACAGCAAATCAATGTGTTAAAAACAAAATTGTTAATTGAGAATGATGGGGTATATAAAATTAGTATCTCTCAACTACTTAATTTGGATCATCTTGAAATTATTCTTTTTGAGATTTTAAAACCTTTTGGTTTTTCCCAAATAGTAAAGATTAAAAAAGCAATAAAATCTAGTAGTGGAAAACGTTTTTTTTCAAGCAAGTATCAACTAATTATTGATAGGGAAGTGATTATTATTTCATTATTACATCCACCTGATAAAGATATTGAGATTTTTGATTCAGAATTTGAAATTAAATCGCCTTTAAGCTTACGGTTTTATGTTTCAACAGATTGTTCAATCGATAAAAATTTAAATCTTGCAAAATTAGATTTTGACAAGATATTTTTTCCGTTATTGTTAAGAAAATGGAGGCGAGGAGATAGATTCAAGCCATTGGGTATGAATAATTTCAAAAAATTAAGTGATTTCTTTATTGATCAAAAATATTCGATGCTAGAAAAGGAAAGTCAGTGGATCTTATGTTCGGGAGATAATATTGTTTGGATTGTAGGCAAAAGAATTGATGATAGGTTTAAGATTGATTCCAAGACAAAAAAAGTGTACATTGCAGAACTTTTAAAGAAAGATTAGATGTCAGAATTTGATTTTATAGAACGACAATACTTAGGATTAAATAAAATGGCTTTAACAAGAAGATTATCTTTATCTGTTTTTTGTTTTATTGCTTATTATTGGATGCAAAATAATGACAAATCCGGAGATTTGTATTTTGCTATTGGGATTGCGATTATTCTGTTTTCAATATTATTATTTTTTATACTTCATTTCGAAACAAAAGTATATAATGCAAGTATAATTCTAAATGGCTTATGGACTTCTAGAAAGATAAAGATTGATGCTGGAAGTTTAGTTTCAGTAAAGAAAGTTGACTATAGTAAATATCTGATTAATCGTGCGGTTTATAATTTGCATTTTAAGGGAACAATAAGGTTTTACACAAGAGGAAATGATGCTGTTGAGCTTATAGATAGAGATGGACTAATTTATTTGATAGGTAGTCAAAAAGCAGATGAGTTAAGTAGAGTAATAAATAATAAATTAGCTTGAGAAATGTTAATGTGTTAAGTATTATTAAGCCGTCTTGTATTTAAATATAAATGAAATATTTGAATATTATTTCAAATAAAAAAATAAAGATATGAAAAGATTATTATTTGTATTATTTGGCCTAATAAGTGTGGTTATGTCTGCACAATTTCTAGATCCTACTGAAATTGTTGATTGGAATTTTTCTTATAAAAAAAATTCTACAGATGAGATAGAGTTGCAACTTAAGGCAAAGATTAAAGATGGGTGGAAATTATATTCCTCAGAAAAGATTACTGCATCACCAGGAGATTTTTTGCCACAGATTACAGAAATTACATTTATAGGTTCCGAAAAATTTCAATTAAGTGGGGGGATAGTTGAAGGAAAACCCTTAGAAGAGTTTATTCCTATGTTTGAGATGACATTGAAATATTTTTCGAATGAGGCGGTTTTTAAGCAAAAAATAAAACTTAATTCTCAAGAAGATTTTAAAATACTGGGTAATGTTTATTTTATGGTTTGTGATGAGACTCAGTGTCTACCCCCAGAAGAAGTAGAGTTTTCATTTGATATAAAAGTTGCAGATAATATATTAGCTGCTGATTCAGAACAAATTGTATCAACATCTAATAGAATGAAAAATGAGCTAATAGATGGCGATTTTACTTTACAGCAAGAATCATCAGAAAAAAGTAAAAATCAAGGATTATGGTATTTGTTTTTAGCTGCTTTTGCAATGGGTTTTGCAGCATTGTTGACACCGTGTGTCTTTCCAATGATACCTATGACCGTTGCATTCTTTACAAAGCAATCAAAAACAAAAATGCAGGGGATTACTAATGCTATTATTTATGGTCTTTCCATTATTATTATTTATGTTGCTTTGGGAGTTGGAGTATCATATGTGTTTGGCGCAGGGACACTTAATGATATGGCAACAAATGTGTATTTTAACATAGCATTTTTCCTCATATTAATTATTTTTGGTATTTCATTCTTAGGCGCATTTGACATTGAATTACCAGCTTCATGGACTAATAAAAGTGTAGAAGCAGAAGGTAGAGGTGGGTTAATAGGAATTTTTTTTATGGCTTTCACCTTAGCTTTAGTTTCTTTTTCATGTACAGGACCAATAGTTGGAACCTTACTTATAAAAGCATCAACTGGAGCTGAAGGTTATATAGCCCCTATAATTGGGATGCTTGGTTTTTCATTAGCAGTAGCATTACCCTTTGCTTTATTTGCAGCTTTTCCAGGATGGTTAAATTCCTTACCTCAATCTGGGGGTTGGCTGAATTCAGTGAAAGTAACTTTAGGGTTTTTAGAAATTGCATTAGCATTTAAGTTTTTATCAACTGCTGATTTAGTAATGCAAATGCATTGGTTAGAGAGGGAGCTGTTTTTAGCAATCTGGATTGTCATTTTTGGATTATTAACTATTTATTTGTTAGGTTTTTTAAAGCTTCCTCATGATTCTGATTTGAAACACATATCTGTTGGAAGATTGTCAGCTGCTATTTTAAGCGGAACACTTACAATATACATGATTCCAGGATTATGGGGTGCTCCATTAAAATTAGTTAGTGGATTGCCACCTCCAATGCAATATAGTGAATCGCCATATGGAGTAGGTAATTCTCAGGGAGGAGGTGTGTTAAATCCTATTGATAGTGAACCTGGCCAAAAATTAGGACCACAGGATATTCTTGCATTTAGGGATTATAATGCGGGATTAAGTTATGCTAAAAAAGTAGGAAAACCTGTTTTTATTGATTTTACAGGACATGGATGCCAAAATTGCAGAAAGATGGAAGAATATGTATGGTCAGATCCAAATATTAAAAGGATACTTTCTAATGATGTGGTATTAATTTCATTATATGTTGATGAAAGAACTAAATTACCTTTAGAGCAACAATATGAAAAAATTGTAGCAGGAAAGAATAAAAAGATTAAAACGATTGGAGACAAATGGAAGATGCTGCAAATTGAGAAATATAATAGTAATTCTCAGCCTTATTATGTATTACTTAATCATAATGAGGAACAATTAATTGAGCCTGCAAATTATTTGAATTACGGTACGATAGAGTTATTTGCTGATTGGTTAGATAGAGGCTTGAAAGAATACAAAAAATAAATTATGACTAAAAAAAATATTATAACTAAAAAATCAGAATTATTTTTAAAAGATTATTTAAATAATCCATCTCCTACAGGGTTTGAAACTGAAGGGCAAAAAATGTGGTTGAATTATATTAGACCATATATTGATGAGCATTTTGTGGATACTTATGGAACTGTGGTTGGGGTTATAAATCCTCAAGCAAAATATAAAGTAGTTATTGAAGCACATGCGGATGAGATATCATGGTTTGTTCACTATATTACAAAAGATGGTTTTATTTATCTTCGAAGGAATGGAGGTTCTGACCACCAGATTGCTCCATCAAAAAGAGTAAACATTCATACTGAAAAAGGGATTATAAAGGCTGTATTTGGATGGCCTGCTATTCATACTAGAACAGCAGCTAACGAAAAGTCGCCAAAGTTAGATAATATTTTTTTAGATTGTGGAGCTAGTGATAAAGACGAGGTTGAAAAATTAGGGATTCATGTTGGTTGTGTTGTTACCTATGAGGATGAATTTATGGTGTTAAATGATAAATATTATGTAGGTAGGGCCTTAGACAATCGTATAGGAGGCTTTATGATTGCTGAGGTTGCTCGCTTGCTAAAAGAAAATCAAGTAAAACTTCCCTTTGGATTATATATCACTAATTCAGTACAAGAAGAAGTAGGGCTTAGAGGAGCACAGATGATTGTTGAAAGGATTAGACCTAATGTTGCAATTGTGACTGATGTTTGTCATGATACTAGCACGCCGATGCTTGATAAAATTAAACAAGGAGATACAAAATGTGGAGAAGGGCCAGTCTTAACATATGGACCAGCTGTACAAAATAATCTTTTAGATCTTATTATTAATGTTGCTAAAAAAAATAAAATTCCTTTTCAAAGAGCAGCAGCATCAAGAGTTACGGGTACTGATACAGATGCTTTTGCATATGCTACCGGTGGAGTTGCATCTTCACTAATTTCTTTGGCACTTAGGTATATGCATACAACAGTGGAAAGCGTTGCAAAAAAAGATGTAGAGAATATAATTCAATTAATATATAAATCTATACAGCAAATAAAGAAAGATCATGATTTTAGATATTTGAAATAAACAGTTTTTGATGTCTAAAGCAATTTGTAGTATGATCATTTACTATACCTGTTGCTTGCATATAACCATAAATCATTGTCTC
>MDSV01236155.1_pt1 | contig 11898 bp, 12 predicted proteins | sample 810851 | NCBI WGS metagenome assembly MDSV01 (sample SAMN05326640, study PRJNA326480) | marine metagenome | isolation source: seawater | place: Atlantic Ocean: North East | collected 2012 | reverse complement strand
TTCAATAAACACTTTGCTTTATATTAAAAATTTATAAAAACTAATCATAGAATCTTTTTATATTATCACAAATATATTTTATTCTATTCTTATTTAAATTAAGTGAAGATGGAAGCCATAATCCCATTTTACCAACCATTTTTGATATAGGGTACGATCCTTTTAATTTATATGCCCTTTGTTCATTTATTGGTGGGTACATATCTCTTGTACCTATTTTTTTGTTATATAAATATTTTTTTAATTTTGATTTATTCTTTACTAAACAATCTACGAATAATGGCGAAGTTAGTTTTAAATTATGATCAAAAAACTTTATGTTTGATTCTTCCTTAAGATTTTTAATATATTCCAAGTATATTTTCTTTTTTAAACTAATTCTTTTATTGATTTTTTTTAATTGTTCAATTCCAACTACAGCTTGTAAATCTGTAAATTTAAAATTATACCCCATAATATTGTGAATATCTATGCCACCTTTTTTTCTTCCAAAATCTTTTATTTTCATCATCTTTTTTGCAATTTTTTCATCATTTGTTACTACCATTCCTCCTTGTCCTGTACTGATTATTTTTGGAACTGATAAAGAAAAGGCTCCTGCGACTCCTTCAGTACCAATATGATTACCATTTGGATAATATGATCCTAGAGATTGAGCTGCATCTTCAACTAAAAAAATATTATTTTTTTTGCAAAATTTTTTATACTCTTCTATTTTTTCTAAAGGATATCTTCCATTAGGTGAAACCAAAAAAATTGCTTTAGTTCTTTGATTAATTTTATTCTTTAGTAATTTTAAATCTAAACAAAGCGTATCTTCTTCAACATCTACAAAAACTGGCTTTGCACCAATTAATTTAATTGAATTAGCTGTAGCTATCATAGTATAATTTGGTACAATTATTTCATCTCCTTTTGAAAAACCTAAGGCTAAAGCTATAAGGGTCAAACTTATTGTGCCATTATTAGTCATTATGCAATATTTTGAATTAGTATATTCAGCTATCATTTTTTCAAATTCATATGTTTTTTCATATTCAGTTAACCAAGCATTTGACGACATATATTTATTTAAAGATTTTTTTTCCTCTATTTCAAACAAAGGTTCAATTTGATTAATAAAAAATTTATTTTTCATTTAATGTAAAATTTTCAAATAATGCATTGTTATTAATAATCTTTTTTAGTTTAAAATTCTTTAATTTATTAGTAATCCAATCTAAATTTGGCTGATCTTTGTATAGTTCATTGTCATCAAATTCAGTATAAAAATATTTTGTATAAGAGTTTAAAGTTTCTAAGCCTCCATTGATTAATTCTCTTTCCCCACCATTTACATCTGCATATATAAAGTTTATCAGATTATCTTTTAAGTTAGTTTGATAAAATTCATCTAGAGATATAGTTATTACCTCAATAGGTTCTCCAAATTTTACATTATATTTATTCAAATGACCTTTAGGTTCTTTGATGCTACCGGACATAGTCCATTCTTCTTTTGATGATTCAATATTTTTTTTAGACTGCTTAGAAACGCTTGGATAAAATATACTAATTCCAGATTTATCAGTAATTGCCTTTTCAGTTAATAAAATTTTTCCAGAATTAATATATTTTTTCCATTTCTTTTTAAAAATTTTGATTGCATTCAAATCACATTCAAAAGCATAAATTTTTATGTTTGTATTTAAATCTAACATATCATGTATTTCAAAACCGCTATGTGTTCCAATATCTAATATAATTTGATCGGTATTTTTTGAAAAAATATAATCAATATTATTTGAAGAAAAAAAATTCTTACTACCTAATAAAAATCTTTTAAATTTTATTAACATTAATCTGTTTTATATTTACTTATTAATTATTGATTCAACTCGAAATGTGTCTTTTTCATAATCTTTTCCTCCTCTTAAACCTTCGCTAAAAGCAATAAATTCACAACCATTTTCTAATATTTTCAAAGCATGAATTTCATAAGGTGGAGTTGTTATCATATCCCCTTCTCGTATGATTATAGATTGAGATTTTTCATTACTATCTAATTTTTTATACCAATATTCTAAACTCCCCTTAGTAATTAAAATATGCTGAATAGAGTCTTTGTGATAATGATTACCTCTTATCGCGTTAGGTTTAGAAACTATAATTGCAACATGTTTAATTTCACTTTTATAAAAAATATCTTGAATTGTTCCTCTGTCATCTTCATGTGTCTCTAATGATTTTTCATAATTTTTTTGCCATATATTTCTTTTCTTCATAAATAAACCTAATGGTTACGATTGATCTTTAACTGCTTCCAAATTTAAATGTACTGCTATACCTGATTTATCTTTAAAAGGAACAAAAGCTTTAGAATAATCATCAAAATTATCAGGAAATACTTCAAAAGGATCAAAAAAACTAATATCTATAAATCCATTTTCTTTTAATAAGCTTTTTAAAGATTCATAATCATATACAGTTTTATGAAAAAGAACTTTATTTTTATTATTTTGAATAATCTCAATTCTACCAAATAAAGGGCCTAAAATTCCTTCAGATTTAATATTTTTATTTTTTAAATATATTTTTGTTATAGAATCAAAATTGGGAACAGATGTTCTTAAAATACCACCAACTTTTAAAACTCTTTTCCATTCTTGCAATACTTTTTTTACTTCAAAAGAATCAAAATATTCAAGTACTCCGCAAGAATATATTTCATCAGCTGTATTATCTTTAAACATTGGCAAATAATTTATTTCATGTTGAAAATTTATATGCTTATGTTGATCAATGTCTACATGCACATACCCTTCCAAATATCTTTTGCCACAACCTAAATGTAATTTCATTTTATGTATTCTATCAGAAGTTAAGTTAAAATAAAAATATTATCTAATATTGATAAAGATAATTTTTGGATTAATTTTTTTTAAATTTTGTTTTATTTGTTTTGCGATATTCCAAGATAAAATTAATGCATAAACTGTATCATATTTTTTAAAAATATTATCACTAACAATAGGTATTCTTGATAATGGAGTAAATTTACCTTGTTTGTATTTAGAAGAGTCAGTTACATAATTGATGATACTAGAATCTATTTTATGAAAATTTAAAAAAGTATTACCTTTAGCAGCTGCCCCTACAGCAATAATATTATAGCCTGAGGTTTTTATTTTTATTAATTTTTTTAGTAACTTATTTCTATTAAATAAAATTTTTTTTGAGAAATTATAATAAAAATTGATATCAAAACAATTTGATTGATATTCATTTTTTATAAATTTATCAATTTTAATTTTATTTTTTTTGTCAATGATTTTAGATTGCTTTTTAGCAAATATTCTTAAAGAGCCTCCATGGTAATCTACAACTTTAAAATCATAAATATACATTCCAGAATTAGATAAAATGTTTGATGCTGATCTTAATGTAAAATAAGTTACATGCTCATGGTAAATTTGATCATATTTTTCATTTTCAAGACCTATTAACCAATAAGGAACTTCAAAAATAAAAGTTCCTTCTTTACTAAGTAAATTTCTTACTGATTTTGCAAAATCAATAGGATTGTCAGCATGATTAAAAACATTGTTAGCTATAACTAAGCTAGCTTTTCCATATATTTTTTTTATCTTCATAGATACTGATTTCTGAAAAACAGCTTGAATAGATTTAATTTTTTTTTGGTTAGCTATTTTAACCATAGAACGGGAAGCATCGATACCTAAAACTTTGTTACCGTTTTTTTTAAATTGTTTAAGTAAATATCCATCATTTGAACCAACCTCAATAATCAAATCTTTGTTTTTTATTTCTATCTGTTCGCTAATTTCTCTATAAAAAGATTGCCAGTGACTTCTTGAAAATTTTGAATTAGATGATGTATAGGAATATTCAAAATCATCATATCTAGCTATTGGATTAGTAATTGATTTCAACTGAACATTTCCACAATTTTTACAAAGTTGACAAACTAAAGGATATATTGATTCACTTGAGCTTAGTCTTGCTTTAGTTATAAATGTATCAGCAAATGGATGAACACCTAAATCTATTATTTGATTTAAATTTTTATTATTACATACAATGCATTTATTTCTAAACATTAAATCTCTTTTATTTGTAATAAATCTTGGATACCATTAACAATATTTTCAATAGCTTTTTTTCTTTCATTAGATGAAAAAGAATTATAATTGCCTCTCCATATTAAGCCAGAATCCATTTTGAAGGAATTTTTTATACAAGTATCTATAAATATTTTAATTTCATTTGAAGATAAAAAATTCATAGATAAAAGTTTTCTTATTGCTTGAGAATATTGAGAAAAAGAATGCTCTTTTAAAATGCCATGTCCAAAACAAAGATACGGAGAGTCTCCTAGTATTAATACCTTTTTTTTAAAAAGCAAAGCTTCCCATGCTACAGTACCAGTTATAGTAGAAGTGATTTCAGATTTTTTTATAACTTCAAGCCCATTAATTTCTGGCCATAATAAAGCTACTCTGGGTATTCTGCTAATTGTTTTATAATAGGATATAGGTCTTCTCCCAAGCATTGGGTAGTGTTCCTTAACAATAACAATCATATCAGGAGGTAAACTTTTCGCTAACGCTTCTATTATACTAATTTGATCAGTATGATATGGAGAAGCAACGTAAGTTGATGCCTCAGGTTCCACTTGTAAGCTATAATAAATATATTTACATTTTGGAATTTCAAATAAAAAATATTTTTTATTTATAAATAATTTATTAATTGATAAAAAAAATTCAAACCAACTTCTTTTTACTCTAATTAATTCATATTTTTTTGACGAAAAAAATAAAATAAAGTATTTAATTAAATTCTTAATAGATTTAGCTAATAAAATTAATGGTGAATTTTTTTTTATAAATTTTATTTTTTTTATTTGATAATCAGGCATTGAAGGGGAATTAATGAAATTACTATAAAATTGATTCGTAGTTTCACTAAATTTATAATTAATTGTGTCTTTTTGTTTTAAAAATTTTTTTTCTATAACATTAAACTTAGTATTGTATGTGTCATCTATAAAAAAGTAATCGTTAATTCTAGTTGGTTTTATAGTTGAATATTGTATGCCTTTTAATTTACATAAATCAGCTAATATTAAAGAAACTGCACTTGCCACTGCATAAGAAAATACTACTTTAGGTTTAGATTCATCTAAAATTGTGTTAATTAAATTATAAAGATACCCCATGTATCTTTGAGGATAGAATAAAGTATTTTTAGAAATTAAGTTTTTTACATTATCACTTCTGACATATGCACCACGAATAAAACCAAATCCCACTCTTCTGTCTGATATAAGTAATTTAGCTAGATAGCCACTTCCTAAATTTTTGTCTATTTCATTTAAATTTAAATGCGTTTTATTAAAATCCCATTTTTTTTCTTCAGATTCAAAATCCCAAATCTGACCTAGATTTTTTGAAAGTTTAGATTTTATTTCTTTATATACTTCATATTGACCATCGCATAAAGCATGAACTTTTGATCCAGGATACCTTGAACAATATTCTTTTGCAATGTCACAACCCATTTGACGAAAATTTGGAGCAAATAATATTAATATATCCTTTCTAATTTCTTGCATCAAACTTTAATATTTTTGAAATTTTTTATAATTAATATTATAAAATTTTATTGTTTCTTTTAACCCTTTTATTAGAGTAGTTTTTGGTTTCCATTTAATAAAACTATTCATTTTTTTTGAAGACAATATTTTAATTTTTGAACCATCTTGCATTTTTCGATTATAAATAAACTTACCATTCCATTTAGTTATTTTTTTAATAGTTTCTGCTAAATTTTTTACTGAAACACCAGATTCTGTACCAACATTTATTATTTCATTCTTTTTAAAAATTTCAACATTATTAACAATCTGATAAATAGCATTAGCCGCATCTTTAACATAAAGCCATTCTCTAATAGGTTTTCCACTTCCCCATATTTCGACTTCCTTAATATTATTCATTTTTGCTTTAACAATTTTATTTATTAAAGCTCCTAATACATGGGATTTAACTGGTTCAAAATGATCTCCAGGACCATAGAGATTTGGCAAGACAACATGTAAAGGATGAAAATTATATTTTTTTAAATAAACAAAACAAGTTGTTTCCATAATTTTTCTAGGCATTGCATACATTATTATTGATGAGTGTAATTCTCCATCCCACCAATTTTTTTCAATGTATTTATCAAACTTATGAGGATAGGCACAATTAGGCATTATATTTATCAGTTTTTTAACATTATTTTTAGTAATAAGTTTTATCAAATTAGTCCCTATTTTTAAGTTATCTTCATATATTTCTATAGGATATTTTGCATCATATTGAATGCCTCCAACATGGGCTGCACAATGAATTACTATATCAGGTTTAATTTTATTAAAAAAAATATTTGATAATTTGTAATTTCTTAAATCTACCCCATTTTTTCTACTGCATGAAAAAATCTTATATTTTTTTTTATTATTTAGTTGTTTTTTAATTTCAGTTCCTAAAAATCCTGTACCACCAGTTATTAATATTTTAGTTCTTTTCATTACTTATTATATTTTTTTTCTTCTTCTAAAATCATTAACTTGATTAAATCATCAACAGATTTTTTAGCTTTCCAACCTAATATTTTTTTTGCTTTTCTAGGATCGCCAATAAGCTTATTTACATCTGTTGGTCTATAATATTTTTTATTAACTTTAATTATAACTTTATTAGTTTTTTTATCTATACCTTGTTCAAATAAACCTTTTCCAGTCCATTTAATTTCTATGCCTAAAAAATTAAATGTTTTTTTTACAAAATCTCTTACACTTGTTCCTTTTCCAGTTGCTATTACAAAATCATCTGGCTTTTTTTGTTGCAACATTAGCCACATAGCTTCAACATATTCTTTAGCATAGCCCCAATCTCTTATTGCATTTAAGTTACCCAATACTAAACAATTAGAAAGTCCTTTTTTAATTTTAATAGCTTCAGATATAATTTTCTGAGTAACAAAAGTTCCTCCTCTTCTTGGAGATTCATGGTTAAATAAGATTCCATTACAAGCAAAAACTCCATATGCGTCTCTATAATTTTTTATCATCCAATAAGAGTATAATTTTGCAATAGCATAAGGAGAACAGGGTTGAAAAGAAGTCTTTTCATTTTGAGGATAAATTCTAATATTACCAAATAACTCACTAGTTGAAGCTTGATAAAATTTAATAAATTTTTTTTGTTTTGAAATAATATCGAGGAATCTTAAAGTCCCTAACGCATCAACTTGAGCAGTATAATCTGGTATTTCAAAAGATACTTTAACATGGCTTTGTGCGCCTAAATTATAAATTTCATCTGGATTAATTTTATTAACTAAAAAACTTAAGCTTGAAGTATCTACTAAATCTCCATAATTAAGTATAAAATTGTTATTTTTGAAAAGGTGTTCAATTCTTGAAGTATTAAAAGAGCTACTTTTTCTTATAATACCATATACTTTATATTTTTTTTTTAATAATAGCTCAGCAAGATAGGAACCATCTTGTCCAGTAATGCCAGAAATAAGAGCTCTTTTCATAAAAACTTAGTCTATTTAGTTTTAATTAGAAGTTTATATACACTGAAAGGAAGAAAATATACTAATAAATATGATATTACCGGCAGCAAGCTTATAGAATTTTTAATAAAAGAAATTTTTTTGTTTTTTATTTGTATTTTTATTAATTGAACCTTTCTATAAAAAAAGATTAAATTACAAAAATATCTTACACCTATTGGAATTTCTATATTATTTATATATTGACTTAATATCTTATTATTTTGATTTATAATATTTAATAACTCTTTCTCTGGAGTGCCTCCAAAAGTTATAGAATTTTTATGAGATCTAATAATATAAGAAAAATGATTCATCTCAAAACACTTAATTTTAGAAAGACTCATTTTAATTAAAAAATCTTTATCAGAGGATATGTTAAAAGATATATCAAAAAAATTTAATTTTTTGTATAAATCAAGTTTTATATAACATCCTAATATAGATTGACCTTTAAAATTAATTATTCCTCTAGAAAAAAATTTTGGATTAGTAAAGAATCTTTTTCTAAGAGTTTTTGTTAAAGTAGAGTCAAATTCAATACCTCCAGAACTATATAAATCATAATCTGGATTTAATTTGTAAAGTTGATAAAATTTATGAAAAGAATTTTCAGAAATTTTATCATCTGAATTTAAAATAAATACATATTTTCCTTTAGCTATTTTAAGTGCTTTATTATAAGCATCATAAACATTTAAGTCTTTTTGATGAATGATGGTTAAATTAATATGGTTGTGTATAATTTCGATAGTGCTATCATGACTTCCACCATCAACTATTATATGTTCAAAATTATCAAATGATTGCCTGTAAGTGCTTTCTATACATTCTTTTATATATTTTTCACTATTAAGAGTCGGTGTTATAACTGTTATTAAAGGGTTATTTTTAATCATTATTATTTTGTTATTAATCTATATCGTCTTTAGAAATTTCTATATATGAAAAATCTAAGGGAGAATTTTTTTTAATATCTTTAATTAATCTAATTCCTATAATCTTTTCAAAATATTTAGGTTCTAAACCTGCACTAGGTCTAATAATCTTTATATTTTCTATATTTATAACATCTCCTTTTTTTAAATCTTCAGTTACATATATTGATCTTCTATGTTTTAATGACTCTTTTTCATTAGTAGTAGGGCCATATTTAACTTTTCCTATTGACTGCCAAGCTCTTTTAGACTCAATATTTAAAATCTTAAATTCATATGGCTCTAAAGAGAAAAATGAATCAACAGCCCCATTATCTCTGTCTAAAGTTATATGTTTTTCTATTATTGATGCACCAAAAGAAACAGCAGCTATTGAGACTCCAATGCCAGGAGTATGATCTGAAATACCTACTTCACAATTATATTTTTTTTTCATATCGCTTAGAGTAGCAATATTAGAATCAAATGGATCTGCAGGATAAGTGCTCGTACATTTTAACAAAGCATATTTGTTACATCCATTTTTTAATAACGTGTTGATTGCTTCATAAATTTCTTTTTCAGTTGCCATACCAGTTGATAAAATTACAGGTTTTCTAGTTTTTCCAATTTCAGCCAATAAAGGTATATGAGTAATTTCAAAAGATGCAACTTTATATAAAGGGGTTTTTAAATCTTCTAATAATTTCACTGCAGTTTCATCAAAAGGACTACTAAAACAAATTAAACCTAAGTTAGCACATTTTGCAAAAATTTCTTTATGCCAATTCCATGGAGTGTGAGCTTTTTGGTATAAATTATATAATTTTTCACCGCCCCATAATTGATGTTTTTCACTTACTAAAAAATCTTTGCTAGAAGAATTTAATGTTATTGTATCTGGGGTATAAGTTTGAAGTTTAACAAATTTTAGACCTGCTTTTTTAATTGCATCTATTAATTTATAAATATTTTCAATTGATTGATTGTGATTGCCTGAAATTTCAGGAATTATAATTGGAGGAAATTCTGAGCCTACTGATATATCTTTTATTTTCATTTATTAAATAATTTTAGAGTTTTATCTAGAAAAAACAATTCATTTAAAGAATTAATCATATATTTAGCCTCATGTTTTTTATCAAGAATAATATTTTTAAATCTTCCTGAATTGATCCTAATGGTAATACAACCTTTACTATTCAAATTAATAAAATCTTTATTGGGATCATCGCCAATATAAACCAAATTAGACCAATTAGTATTCTCATAATTTTTTATTTTCCTAAAACAGAAAAGAGAAGGTTTAGAGTAAATCAATCCATATTGATGAGTTATAAAAATTTTTTTAAAATAATTAGTTATTTTTAAAGATTTAATTTTATTTCTTTGAACTAATTTATTACCATCTGTAACCAAATATAAATTATTTTTTTTAGCAATTTTTTCCAATATATTTTTAGTATTTTTAGAAATAGAAATTTTTGGATTATGATTTCTATATATACTAACTAATTTCATCAAATTTTTCTTGTTGTATTTATTGTGCTCTCTAAGCAATGAATTAAAAATGAATTTTCTTCCATAGAGATTAAAATAATTCAATAAAAAATTGAATGTTTGTTTTTTCCTTAATTTATAATTTGAGAGGAAAAAGCATGCTATTTCTTTGAATCCACTTAATACATACTCTTTTTCACTATATAAAGTATCATCTAAATCAAATATTATAATTTTAGACAAAAATAGAGCTTTCAACTTTTATTTGTTTTTTAATATTTCGTTTTTTATTAAACATTATCTTCAAATTTTTAATTTTTAAAATTTCAATTAAAAGCCAATAAAAGCTATCTAGTCCATATTCAATTGATAATGATGAGGCTCCACCAAATCTTGGATTAATTTCAATAAAAACTACTTTATTTTTTATAATAAAAGCTTGAATATTAATATGCCCAAAAAATTTAAATTTTATGAGCTCTCTTTTAATTTTAGATTCGATAATTTTATTTTTAAAAATAGATGAAATTTTTGACTCTCCATATTTAATTAAATTTCTTTCTCTCATTACCATTCCAATAAGGCTTTTTTGTTTATTATAATATGCATCTATTGAAATTTCTTTACCTTTAATATATTCTTGACAAATAGGATTATCTAAATGTTTTAAAAATTTTATAGATTTTTTGTAAGTTAAATTAATACCTATATTTTTTGATGAAGATCCATATCTTTCTTTAATTACATATTTCTTTAATTTATTTTCATTGATAGTTTCTAGAGTCTTAATTGTTGGTATTTTATTTTTTTTACAAAATTGAAAAAATTTTAATTTATCTAAACAAATCTTTATAATACTATAATCAGATACAGAAACAAAAATATTTCTTTTTTTAAAATAATTTTTATTTTTTGACCAAAATAATAATTCAGTATCTCTTGTGGGAATAATTATTTTAATATTTTTTTCTTTACAATATTTTAAAATTTTTTCTTTATTGGTAATTTCTGTTTTGGGCATTTTCCAAAAATTATAACCATAATATTTTGAAGGTACACTGTTGTTTGAATCTCCAAGTATAATATTAATATTATAATTTATTTTATTTACAGCATCTTTTAAGCACTTAACTAATGAATATTTAGAACTTGAACTTGTAACTAAAATATTGACACTATCTAAAATATTGTTTTTTTTATTTATATAAGAGTGAATAAGAGAACTTATATATTGTTTTTTAAAATATTGTTGTTTTAAAATTCCCTCATTTTTAAATCCAATTTTTTCAATAGTATTAATTAGTTTGATTCTATTTTCAAATGTTTCCGTACATAATTTATTTAACTGTAACTCATTAAAAGCAATTTCAAATATTAAAGATATAAATGATATAAAACAATTATGAAAATTTGCAGTATTTTCTTTTATTTTACTATCCAATAAAAAAGATATTTCAGCTCTTTTGTGGTCCCAAGAAATATAAACCATCCCGCCATATCCTATTAATTTATTTTTGTTATAAATTGCGAACAATATATTTTTTGGTTTTAAACTATTTAAATCAGGGTAGATAATATTTTGGTAATATTCAGTTTGTTCAGAAGAATGAATTTTTTTTTGTTGTCTTAAAATATTGGTTTGTTCATTTCTCCATTTTCTAATTTTTTCCATATGAGATAAAGAAATTGTTCTAAGAAATAAATTTTTTTTATTATAAGTCGATTTTTTTAAAATTTTATATTTATTGTTTTTCATTAAAATAATTTAAATATTAAACATTTATAAATATGGTAGCGGAGGAGGGATTTGAACCCCCGACATCACGAATATGAGCCGTGCGCTCTGACCAACTGAGCTACTCCGCCTTTA
>MDSV01108367.1_pt1 | contig 11898 bp, 11 predicted proteins | sample 810851 | NCBI WGS metagenome assembly MDSV01 (sample SAMN05326640, study PRJNA326480) | marine metagenome | isolation source: seawater | place: Atlantic Ocean: North East | collected 2012 | reverse complement strand
TCAAAGTTTATTTAAGAAGTAAGTATTAAATTAAGTTATCATGAAAGTTTTGTTACTAGTAACTGGAGGTAGAGGAGGTTCAGATTTTTTTCAAGGATTGCTTGATGGTCATCAAGAAATCATTCAATTCCCAGGAATTCTTAGGCCTAATAAAAAGTTTAAAGAAATATTTTTAGAAAAAAAATCCACTACAATAGCCCATAAATTTTTAAATTATGCTCCAAATTTTTTCGACTCAAGTCAAGAAAGTCATGAAAGGCATAACCAGTTAGGAAAAAGAAGAAACCAATCGTACTCAGTAAATAAAAAGAAATTTATTGAACAATTTGAAAAATTGTATAAAAAAAAATTTGATAATTTTGAAACTTTAAAATTATTACACAAAGCCTATTATTTGGCTGCAAATAAAAAAATAAAAAACTTGAAAATACTATTTATACACACTCATACAGTCAAAATGACACGTGAGTTTTTAAATATTATTAATATACCTAATTTTAATATTATACACACTATGAGAAATCCCATCGAAGCTTTGTATTCTCCAATTAAAAATTGGCTTAATTTTAAAGGCGGATCTGTTTTTTTTTCCAAAGACCTGTTTTTTCAAATAGATCTTGCTTTTAACGGAATATCCGATCTCTTAAAAATAAACAAAAAAACTTACTTAATTTTGTTAGAAAGCCTTATTAAGGATAAAAAAAAAGTAATGCAAGATTTTTGTAAAACTTTTAAAATAAATTTTTCGTCAAGAATGCTTAATTGCACTTATTTCGGCTTACAATGGTGGGGAGACTCGGTAAGTGGAAGGTGGATAGGAAAATCTGAAAAAAAGATTAGGAAAAAGATTAATTTAGAAAAATATTTTTTTCAAAGAGATATAAATTATGTAAAAACTTTAAGTTTGGGAATTATTAAGAATTATTACTCAAAAAACTCTTTATCACCGAAAAAATTGATTAAAATTAATTTTTTTCCACTCAAATCGGAAATTTTAGTTTGGAAGAATTCTTTTAAGCATGCAAGAATAAAACACATTGTTAGTATACCTTACTTTTATATTAAAAGGGTTCTTTTAATAAATAAGTTCTTTGTTAGAAACAATGTCTATCCAAGAGCTATTGGAGAAAAATGATGAAACAAAAAGTTGGTTTTTTTATTGATACAAGTCAGACCTCTGGAGGAGCTTTTTCAGAAGTTGTTTACATGTTAAATAAATTAGAGCAAATATTTCAAAATAAAATTGAAATAGTCATTCTGTCAACCTCTAGCAAGTCAAATATAAACTCACTCAATAGTAAGATTAATATTAAATATTTTAAGATGAATATTTTTCAAAGATATTTATGCTATTTGAAGAATTATAATTCTATATTTCGTAAATTTGGTAGTTTTTTATTTAGTAATAAGTTTGAAAATTTTTTAAAAAAAAACGAAATAGATGTTGTCTATTTTGTAAGTCCATCACAATATGCTTTGTATCTTGAAGATACTGATTTTATTATTACAGTCCCAGATGTTTCTCATCGTGAAAATGTTGAATTTCCAGAGTGGGCGAAATCTTCAAATTTTTTCTGGAAAGAAAATATTTTATCTAAAGTTTTAATTAGAGCAATAGCAGTAATTACAAATGCAGCTATTATCAAAAATAAGATTATTAAATTTTATAGAGTCGAAGATAGTAGAGTTCATGTAATAAGTCACCAACCCTCAATAGCAATTTCTAATTTTAAACAAGCAATGAGCAAGCCAACAAAAAAATATGACTTACCTAAGAAATATATTTTTTACCCTGCAAACTTTCTTCCTCACAAAAATCATAAATATATAATTGATGTTATAAATCTATTAAAATTCGAAAGAAAAAAAGATATATCTGCAGTTTTTTGTGGTGCAGATAAAGGTTATCTAAGCAAGATCAAAAAATATGTGTCATCTTTAAATTTAAATAATGAAATAATTTTTTTAGATTTTGTAAAAGATGAGGATCTACCCTTTTTATATTTAAACTCAATAGCTTTAACGATGCCAACTTTTAGTGGACCAACAAATATCCCGCCTTGGGAAGCGTTCAAAATAGGGGTTCCAGTAATTTATTCTGATATACTTGGCATTAGAGAGGTATATAAAGACTCTGTATATTATATAGATCCAATGCGACCTCAAACAATGGCCGAAGCAATTATAGATGTAATTGACAATCAGAGTGTAAGAAAAAAATTAGTTGAAAACGGTAAAAAAATGTTAGAGGCAAATAATTTTGATAAAGATGCCAATAAAATTTTGAATATTTTAGAAGAAAATAAAATCATTAAAAACTCTTGGCTATTTCAGCAAGATAATTAATTTTTAAAAAAAGTATTAAAATGAAAAAATACGAAATTTATTTTTTTGGTAGTGATTATTCTTTTGTATCTGCGTTTTTTTTGTACTCTTTAATATCATTTACAAAGAGAAATAAAAAATTCAAAATTAAACACATAGTAAATACAGATACTTTTTTTAGTTTTGATCAAGATAGTTTGATATATAAATTAAAAAATAAAATAAAATTTCTCATTTATTTCTTTTTTAATAAAAAATATTATTCCCTTGAAAAAAATATTAATGAAGAATTTAATATTAAAAAAAGTATCAAAAAACAAGCGTCTTTAAATAAAATTCCATTTTCTCATTTTGATAATTTTAAAAAAAATAATAGTAGAGATAATTCAATTCTCTTAAATGTTGGAGGAATTAAAATATTTCCTAAGAAATTTTTAGATAGATTTAAAATCTGTATCAATTATCACAACGCAGAATTACCGAGATTTAGAGGAGCTAATTCGAATAGTATGTCATTGATGTATAATAAAATTTTTACCTATTTTTCTTTTCACTATGTAAATGCTAAAATTGATCGTGGGTACGTCTTCTATAAAAATAAGATTAAAATTTTTAAGAAAATTAAACATCATTTATTTTATGAGAATTTGAAAATTAAATCAGCATCTAATAATATTCATAAAATACTTACTAAAGCTCTTTCAAATGAAAAATCCAAATCTTTACCTTTGAAAAGGGGAGGTTATTATCCTATGGATTATCACAAAAAATTTTTCTTGAATATAAATCAATTTCCTTATAAAGAAATTCAAAAACATATAGATATTTTCGGAGGAATTTATTACATGAACAATTTTATTACCGGTATTAAAAAAAGTAGCACCGGAATATCATTAAAAGACTGTAAAATTAAAATTACTGAAATAAAATACTTTCCAGTAATTATTTATAAAATTCTTATTTTTTTATCCGTAATTAAATCTTAAAGTAAAATTAGTATGCAAAATTATAAAAGAATACCAGTATTTGATATTAAAATCGGTGAATTAGAAAAAAAATATGTTAAAGATTGTTTAGATACGTCTTGGCTAGGTCAAGGTTCTTACGTAAAAAATTTAGAGGAAAAATTTAGTAATTTTGTTGAATGTGATTATGGAATAACAACTACGAGTGGAACAACGGCTCTTCACATAGCTTGTGCATCAATAGGTCTAAAAAGTGGGGATGAAGTTTTAGTTTCAACTTTAACTAACATGGCTTGTGCTTTCTCAGTTGATTATTGTAACGCAATTCCAATCCCTATAGATGTTGATTATGATACTTGGCAAATAAATCCAAAACTACTAGAAAAAAAAATCAATAAAAAAACTAAAGCTATCATGGTTGTTCATTTATTTGGACACCCAGTCGACATGGACCCAGTAATTGCACTAGCAAAAAAATATAATTTAAAAATAATAGAGGACTGTGCTGAAGCTCATGGCGTTGAATACAAAGGTAAAAAAGTTGGTTCTATTGGTGACGTAGCCGCATTTAGTTTTTTTTCAAATAAAACGATTACTTGTGGTGAAGGTGGCATAGTAACAACTAATTCAAAAGATATTGCAGAAAAAGCTCAAAATTTAAAAAATTTAGCTTATGGAAAAGTAAATAAATTTATTCATGATGATGTTGGCTTCAATTATAGACTTCCAAATATGAGCGCAGCTATAGGCCTAGCGCAATTAGAAAATATTGACGAGGTTTTTTTACAAAAAGAAAGAATTTACAAAAGGTACACAAATAATTTAAAAGGTGTAAAGGGTGTTGAAATTCCAGCTATCAAAGATTACGCTAAATATATTATGTGGGTATATAATTTATCAGTTAATAAAGATTATCCAATATCTAGAGATGCATTATGCAAAAAACTTAAAGAAAAAAATATTGATACTAGACCATGTTTTACTCCAATAAATTATCAGGACCATTTAATAAACAAGTACAAAAAATTTAAAAAGGAAGATTGTCCTAATGCCAATGCATTAATGCAAAATGGCTTTTATCTTCCATCGGGTAATCTTATTCCAGATAACGACATTGATTTTGTCTGCGAGGAGATAATTAACTTAACAAAATAAAAAAGTATAAACATGAACTTTGGGATAATTGGCGTTGGTTCTTTTGGAATTAAAAGAGCTAAAGCTATTCAAAACTCTACAGGCTCTCTCTCGAAAATATATGATGTGAACAAGGAAAATTTAAAGAAAGCATCAGAAGAATTAAAAATAGATCCAACTAACAATCTAAATGATATTTTTGATGATAAAAAAATTAAAGCTATTTGTATTTGCGCACCAAATAAATTTCACAAAGAATTAATTATTAAGGGTATCAAAGCTGGAAAACACGTATTTTGTGAAAAACCCATTGCAACTTCAGTAGCAGAAGGCCAAGAGATTTTATCTGCTTGTAAAAATTCAAAAGTAAAAGTTCAAATCGGATCTAATCACAGATATTTTGAAAGTATAAAATTTGCAAAAAAATTAATAGACAAAAAAGAAATCGGAGATGTAATAAGTTTTTCTGGAAGAATAGGTCATAACGGCGAAAGAATTAAAAATTCTTGGTTTTGGAAAAAAGAAATTAGTGGTGGCGGCACGTTGATTGATAATGGATGTCATCTTTTAGACCTATCAAGGTATTTCATGGGCAACTTTGCATCAGGCACAGGTTTGATATCAAATATTTATTGGAAAGACATGAACGTAGAGGATACAGCAATAGGAAGTTTTAGGACTAACGATGGAAAGACTTCATCTATTTTTTCTTCTTGGCGACTTTTATCAGGATATTTTTTTATAGAGCTTAATGGAACAGATGGATATATCAATATTGATGCTAGATTTGATACACACGGAGGAGATAAAATATTTTGGAAAATTAAAAATGAAGATATCCAATCAAAAGATTTTAGCAAAATTAAACCAAATTCCTATGTTGAAGAAATTAATGCTTTTATAGAAAAAATAAATAACGGACAAGAATGTTCCCCTTCGATATCTGATGGTATCGAGGTTTTGAAAATGGTGAATTTTATTTATTCGGAAAAATAAACTAACAATTTCCAAAAAAAAGTAATACTTTTATAATGTCTTATTTCTTAGATATATTTAAAACAATATTATCAAATTTGATTTTTCTTATATTGTATGTGCCATCTGGTTTTGTAAAAAAAAATAAAAAAAGATGGGGGTTTGGATCTTTGGCAGGACAAGAATTTAGAGGAAATTCAAAATATTTATATAATTACTTAAAAGAGAGTCACAAAGACTTAGAACTATTCTGGATAGCTAAATCCAAAAAACAAAATAAGATTCTTAGAGAAAAAGGAATAAATTCTTTTTATGCTTATAGTTTAAAAGGAATATTAAAAATTTGCACTTCCAGTGTAATTTTTTTAACACATGGTCTTGTTGATACAATCATATGTGTTTCAAAGAACACAAAATTAGTACAATTGGGCCATATGACTTTCACAATTAAAGAAAATTCATTGGTCAAAAGATTAGAAAAAAAAAATTTTTTAAGTAAAATTTACGGTAAATTTTTATACTCAAATTTATTTTTACGTAAGATTGATGTTGGTGTTTTCTCATCAGAATTTTCATATAATAATCTTTTTACTAATGATAAGTGGTTTCCTTCCAAAAAATTAATAAGTGGATTACCTAAAACTGATAATTTATTAAAATTAAAAACCAAATTAAATAACTTACCAAAACAAAGAACTTTATTCGATCAAACTATTAATCAAGATGAGAAATTAGTTTTATATATCCCAACAAGAAGAGAAAATAAGTTGTTTAATATATTTGATTATGACTTTTCGAGTAAAAAATTTGAGGAATTTACAGCTAAAAATAAATGTATTTTTTTTGTTAGCAATCACCCGACTAACCCGAGTAAAAATATATACAATGAACATATTAGGAATCTTAATTTTGTAAATTTAAACGGAAATATTATCGATGAAATTTTAAGTAAAGCAGATATTATAATTACAGATTTTTCATCTATTTTTGCTGATTTTTTGCTATTTGACAAGCCAATTATATTTTCAAAATTTGATTATAATAATTATGTTAAATCATCTGGATTAAAAATTGATTATAATTCTCTTCCTGGCCCTAAAGTAAAAAATTGGGATGAACTTTTAACTGAAATTGATACCTTTTTAAATGGTGATGATAATTATAAAAATCAGAGAGAAGATTGGAAAAAGAAAGTTTATAATTATCTTGATGGAAAAAATTCTGAGAGAATTGCAAATTATTTTAAACAATGAATATATTTAAAAATAAAAAAGTATTGATTACAGGTCACACAGGCTTCAAGGGATCTTGGCTTACGTTTTGGCTTTTAAAGTATGGAGCAAAGATAGTTGGAATATCAAAAGATATTCCAACTTCACCATCACATTATAAAAGCTTAAATTTACAAAAATCAATTAAAGAATATTTTTTAAAAATCGAAGATAAAAATAAGATTGAAAAAGTTATTCTTAAGGAAAAACCAGATTTTGTTTTTCATTTAGCCGCACAGGCCATTGTCTCAAAGTCGTTTGATAATCCATTTGAAACTTGGAAAAGTAATACTTTCGGAACTCTAAGCATCTTAGAAGCATTAAGAAAAGTTAAAAAAACAATGTATGTTGTCCTTATCACGAGCGATAAATCATACAAAAATATTGAAATTAAAAGAGGGTATAAAGAAACTGATACTCTGGGTGGCGATGATCCCTATAGCGCCTCCAAAGGATCAGCCGATATTTTAATTAATTCATACATAAAATCCTTTTTTATGAAAAAAAAAAATAAAGTTTTTATAAGCGTTGCTAGAGCTGGAAATGTAATTGGCGGAGGAGATTGGTCGGATAATAGGCTAATTCCAGATTGTGTGAAATCATGTTCTAGAAATAAAAAATTATTAATTAGAAACCCCAACTCAACAAGACCTTGGCAACATGTGATGGAGGTGGTTTTTGGATATATTACACTAATTATCATTTTAAGAAAGAATAAGAAAAAATTACATGGCGAAGTTTTTAATTTCGGACCATCTTTAAAAGACCGTTTAAAAGTAATTGATGTAATAAAACTTATGCAAAAATATTGGAAAAAAATAAATTGGAAAATTTTGAAAAGAAAAAATGTTTTTTATGAGTCGAAATTACTTTTTTTAAATTCAAATAAAGCCAAAAAAACTTTGAAATGGAATTGTTTACTAACTTCAAAACAGACTATCGAATTAACATCTTCATGGTACAAAAAATTTTACTCAAAAAAATATAAAAAAATGAACGAGATTACTTTAAAACAAATAAATGACTATGAAAGTATTTTAAGAAAGAAAAAAATTATATGAAAGTAGTTATACTAGCAGGAGGTTTGGGAACGAGATTATCCGAATATACTAAGACCATACCTAAGCCAATGGTATTAATTAATGGTAAACCAATTTTATTACGAATTATGAATTTTTATGCAAAACAAGGTTTTAAAGATTTTTATATAGCCCTTGGTTATAAGGGAAATTATATTAAAAAATACTTTAAGAACAAAAAGTTTGGATGGAGAATTAATCTTGTTGAAACTGGAAAAAAAACTATGACGGGAGGAAGACTTAAACGATTAAAAAAATATTTAAAAGATGAAACTTTTATGATGACTTATGGTGACGGATTATCAAACATCAATTTAAAAAAATTATTAAAATTTCACAAAAAAAATAAAAAATTAGTAACAATTTCTGCGGTAAGGCCCCCTGCAAGATTTGGTTATTTAAAGATAAAGGGCAGCAGAGTAAGTTATTTTAAAGAAAAATCATCAATGGATCATGGATGGATTAATGGAGGTTTTTTTGTAATGAATACAAAATTTTTAGATTTTATTAAAAGTGATAAAACTTTCCTGGAACGAGAACCATTAGAGATTATGACAAAAAGAAAACAACTTGCTGCATATAAACACCGTGGCTTTTGGCAATGCATGGATACATTAAGGGATAAAGAAAATTTAGAAAAAATTTTTAAAAAAAATCCATATAATGAAAAATAATATACTAGTAGTAGGTGGTACTGGTTTTATAGGCTATCATCTAGCTAATAAACTGAAAAAAAACAATTTAGTTTATTCTATTTCAACAAAAAAACCATCAAAGAAAAGAAATATTAAAGGTATAAAATATATTTATTGTGACATTTATAAAAAAAAAATTTTATACAAAAAATTAAACAAGATTAATTTTGATTATATAATTAACCTAGGTGGACATATTGATCATTCAAATAAACTTAAAACTAAGAATAGCCATTATTATGGGTGTAAAAATTTAGTTAATTATTTTAAAAAAAAGAAAATTAAGTTATTTATTCAAATAGGCAGTAGCTTAGAGTACGGCAAACATAAATCACCACATCATGAAAAAATCAGATGTAATCCTATAGCTGAGTATGGAAGATCTAAATACAACTCAACCAAACACATAATTAAAACAGATAAAAAAAAATCATTTCCATTTATCATTTTGCGGCTATACCAAGTATATGGACCAAATCAAACTATTGATAGACTTATTCCAATTGTAATATCTTCATGTCTTAAAAATAAAAAATTTAGCTGTTCACCAGGTACACAAATTAGAGATTTCTTGTATGTAGATGATTTAGTAAAATTATTTGAGCTAATTATTTTAAGCAAAAAAAAAATTAAGGGAATATTCAACATAGGCTCAGGAAAGCCAATACAAGTTAAAAATGTAATTGAAACAATTAAGAATAAAATTAAAAAAGGTAAACCTCAATATGGTGAAATTAAAATGAGAAAAGACGAGTCTAAAAGTAACTACCCAAATTTACAAAAGATTTTTAAACTCACTTCATGGAGGCCAAAAATATCTTTAAAGAATGGCCTAGAGAAAACTATCAAATTCTACAGATGAAATCAAAAAAAAAACCCGAAATTTCAATAATTATGAATTGTTATAATGGTGAGCAATATCTAAGAAAAAGTTTATCAAGCATAATTAATCAAACATATAAAAATTGGGAATTGATTTTTTGGGATAATTGTTCGACTGATCAAAGCAAAAAAATTTTTAAAACTTTTAAAGATAAAAGACTAAAGTATTTCAAATCAAATAAGTATCAAAAACTTTATAAGGCACGAAATAATGCTATAAAAAAGAGCAAAGGTCGTTACATATCATTTATTGATACTGACGACTGGTGGTTAAAAAATAGATTAGCTAAACAATTGTCTTTTATAAGAAGTAAAAGTAGAGATAAATGTAAAATAATTTACTCTAATTGGTTCACGTATAATCAAAAAAAAGGCATAAAAAGGATCTTCAATAATACCAAGTTACCATCAGGAAAAATTACTCAAGAATTACTCAATAAATACGAGATGAATATTGGAACTGTATTGATTTGTAAAAGTATTTTTGACGACCTAAAATTTAATGAAAAATATGAGATAATCGGGGATTTTGATTTTTTTATTAAAGCGAGTTTTAAATATAAACTTTTTTCGATGCAAGAGCCTCTAAGTTATTATAGGCTTCATGATAATAATTTCTCTAAAAAATTTAAATTACATTTTTCTGAGCTAAGTAATTGGTTAGAAAACAATAAAAAACGATTTAGTAATAGAAACCTTAGTTATCAAAACCAAATTCTTTATTTAAATAAACTTAAAATTAAGAGCATTCTAAACTTTGGAAAAATTTAATATTGAACGATAAATTAAAATAGATAATATGTAATAATGGAAATTGGACAAAATTTTACTAATAATGGATTTCTCATCAGTCAACCAATCATTGGGGAAAATGAGATCGACAGCACAAGAAAAGATTTGGATAATGAATTTGAAAACTTCGATAGAAGTAAAGGGTCAACATTAAAAATAAGTGAGGTAAAAGACCCTAAAATAATAAAAAAAATTATAGATATTCTTTATAGCCAAGAAACTAAAAAAATTATTTCTGATTTAGAAAGCTATTATAATAAACCAGTTTCTTTGCTACCTCCTCTAGAAATTATGAAAAATTATCACGTAAACTTAAAAACACATTTAGGGTGGCATAGAGATTGTGGAGGTGAACTTGAACATGATTATTGTAAAGAAAAACTTTTTAAAAAGGATTATTTATTTACCAAAGTTGGCATTTACTTACAAAACAACACTGAATACGGTGGAAGTATTGATATAATTAAAACTTCTCATAAAAACTTTTCTAAATCTCAATTAATTTTAAGAAAAATTAAAAGTATTCCTCTTAGATTTACTCAATCTTTTCATAAATATTTTTCAAAACTATATTATTTTTTACCCGAAAAGTTATTTATGTTTTTAGTAAATGCTAAACGATTATATCCTGTGAGAGGTTCAGCAGTATTTTTTGATAGTAGACTAGTTCACAGAGGTTCACCGATATCTAAAAATAAATTAAATGAAGCACTTTTTTCAAAAAAATTCGTTTACAGCGCAGAAATACCCAAACAATTTGATAAATACGCTATTTACTCTCATTTCGGAACGACAGAGGCTGTAGATTCTTACATGTACGATAGATTAAAAAGAAAAGGTAATGATAATGAATTTAAAAATTGGTTAAACGAGGTAAAGGTTATTGAAAAGTACAATCCTGAATTAGCGAAAAAAATGTTAATCGTTCTTGACCCTCTTAAATCTAAGTACTCTGATATAACAAAAATAACATCAAAATAAATAATAAATGAATTTCAAAGACTATGAAAAGTTCGTCCTCGACTATACGCCGTTTGAATGGGAAGAGCTCGACCTAAAAAAAACTAAAAGGACAAAGCATAGTTTTTTAATGGGCTACATTAGATTTTATAAAGTAAGTGTTTATTTAGAAAAATTTATAAAAAATAAAAATATTAATAATCCCAAAATTATCGATGTAGGTTCATATCCAGGAAATATGGTATCGCTAAGTAAAAAAATTTTTGATGGTATACCTGACTATCATTCAATTGGTTTAGATTTAAGTGACAAATTTATTGAAAAAATGAATGAATATGGAGTGAAGTGTGTAAATACAGAAATTGATCCAAATTTTCCGGAGCCCAAAGATATTAAAGATTGGAACGTAAAAAATTTTGATCTTTGTTATCTTTTAGATACTCTCGAACATCTCGTAGACCCTACATATTGTCTAGATCAAATTAATAAATCATTAAAAATTAATGGTTATTTAATAATCACGACGGACAACATAACTAATTTTTTATATATTGCAGATATGTTGAGAAAAGGAAAAGGTCCCAATATTCATCCGGGTATATCATCGATGGTTTATAGAGGAAATCACCGTCCTCATTTTAAAGAATACAGCAAAGAAGAGCTATTTTTTTTATTAGAAAGAAGCGGATTTGAGATAATTAAACATGAATTTTTTGACAGAAAACAGGGAGATTTTTTTATTGATAAAAAGAAGCAAGTTATTAAAAAACATCGAACAAAAATGAAACTAAAAAATATAGTCCACACAATTATTAAAAAT
>MDSV01023258.1_pt1 | contig 11898 bp, 12 predicted proteins | sample 810851 | NCBI WGS metagenome assembly MDSV01 (sample SAMN05326640, study PRJNA326480) | marine metagenome | isolation source: seawater | place: Atlantic Ocean: North East | collected 2012 | reverse complement strand
TATACATGCTTTTGGAATTAGTCTATAAATTGGTTGCCCCGGTCCATAAAAGTTTGAAAATCTACAAATTATAATTGGAAATTTTTTTTTTTTATTCATATTAATAAATAGTTTTTCAGCATTTAACTTTGAATTAGCATATGGAGTTGATGGGTTAAATTTTTTGGTTTTCTCAGTTATATTTTTTTGAGACCCAAAAATTTCCGGCGTGGAAATATAAATATATTTTTCTAAAAAAGACTCTCTACTTAATAAGTTGGCTAATTTTACTTTTGATTTATAGTTTACTTGATTATAATAGTTTTTGTATTTCCAGCTTTCATTTACCATGCATATTGAAGCAAAATCTATGATAATATTAGGCTTAATTTCTTTAACTAACTTAATTAATAGCTTTTCATTTAAATTATTTACTTTTTTCAAAAGAATTTTTTTATTATCGTAAATAATATATTTTTTATTTTTTTCTTTATGGTAAAAGCCAAATAACTTAAATTTTTTAGATTGAATAAATTTTGCAAATGATGAACCAGAAAAACTATTTACGCCTAAGATTAATATTTTCTTCATAAATATTACTTACATTTTTTTATGAAAAGAATAAATAAAATTTATAATAATTATATTGTCACCAAGCCATGGGGGGAAGAATATACTATTTTTTACAATAAAAATAAATTAGCTGTAACGTTGGTAAAAATAAAACCAAAAAAAGCAACATCTCTTCATTGTCACCCTACAAAAAAAACTGGCTTTATAATTTTAAAAGGTAGTCCTTACATACAAATTGGAATTCATAAAAAAAATACGTGGAAATCAAAACCTTTATCAATCCTTGTAATTAGACCTGGTTTATTTCATTCTATTAAAAATTTTAATAATTCAAATGCTATAGTGGCTTTAGAATTTGAATCTCCTTATTTAAAAAATGATTTAATAAGATTTAAAGATCGTTATGGAAGAAAGAAAAAAGGCTATGAGTCAAAAAAATTTATGAAAAAAATAACAAAAAATGATATTCGATTTAAAAAGAATAAATTAAAAAATGTTTATAATTTATATGATAAAAAAATAATTATAGAAAAAATAAAAAATAGAAAACAAATTTTAAGATTTAATAATAAATCTGTGACAGCAATATTGGATGGAAAAATAACAAACAATAAAAAACAAACTGTATTATCCTATGGAGAAATAATTAAAACTACTAGTTTAAAAATCTTGACAAAACATTACAAGATCAATAAACCATTTTTGGCAATGAACGTTGTTTAGCAAATTAACTATGAATAAAAAAATTTTAATAATTACATCTAAGCTTGTACAAGATCACGAATTTATATATCCATTTTATAGACTTAAAGAAGAAGGTTACGAGGTATTAACATGCAATGGTGAAAATAAGCAGGTACTTGGTTATTTTGGAACTAAAATTCCACCCAAAGAAGATGATAAATTGATTGCAGCTAATGACGTTAAACCAGAAGAATTTGATGCTTTAATATTACCCGGAGGGGTAAAGTCAATGGAGATATTAAGACTCAATAAAAAAGTACTTGAGATAATTAAAGTTTTTTTTGACAAAAAAAAACCAGTTGCAGCCACTTGTAGTGCCGCAATGTTATTAATTTCCGCTAAAATAATTAATAACAAAAAAATATCAGGTTATTATGCTTGGAAAGATGACATTGAAAATGCAGGAGCAACTTTCGTGGATGAGCCATGTGTAATAGATGATAACCTAATTACTTCTCCACATTATAAATATGTAGGAAATTGGATGAAGGGTTTAATAAGTAAACTAAAATAATACTACATTTTAATCAATGGTCTAATTATTTTTCCATTTTTCAAATCTTTGATCGCATTATTTATTTCTTTTAACTTGTAAATTTTATTACCAAAATATTTATCTAAACTAAAATTATTCAAATATGAATAAAATTTTTTAAAGTTTGCATCATAGTCAAATTTTTTGTTCCATGAGCCAGAAATTTTCTTTCCTAATAGAAGTTCCCAAGGATCTATTTTAAATTTTGACATATGTTTATAATTACCGATTATAAATAAAGTTCCTCCAAATTTTTTGACAAATTTTATACTTTTTTGCAAGACCATAATATTACCTGTACACTCTAGAACATAATCATAATAATTGTTTAATGATTGATTATTAAGATCATTAATTATTTTTGTTGCGCCATATTTTTTTGCTAATATTAATTTTTTTTTGTTTACATCCAATACTGCTATTTCCTTAAAATTAACAGTTTTAGAGGCATAAACAGCAAGTAGCCCTACACCACCAGCGCCGAGTATTAATATTTTTTTTCCTTTTTGTTTACTTGTGTTGTTAAAAATACAATTAAATGCAGTTGGTGCCGCACAACCTAATAAAACACTTTTTTTTAAATCACTTTTCTTATTAATTTTTTGAATTTTATTTTCACTGACTATAGCATAATTAGAAAATGTATTTACTGGACCAGCATTTATTTTATTATTTTTTTTATCACAATAAGTTGTGCCCCCAGCATTTAATCCTCTAGAAAATACCCAGGTTAAACAAACAAAATCTTTTTTCTTTACTTTTTTTACTGATTTATGTTTATTAACAACAATCCCACTAGCCTCATGACCTAAACAATGTGGCAAAAATAAATCTTTACCTCTTAGCCCAGAAATTTCTTGAATTTGAGTATGGCAAATTGAAGAATATTTTATTTTTACTAAAAGCTGTCCTTTTTGTAATTCAGGTAAAACTATTTTTTTTATTTTGACATTATTTTTTTTTATTAATACTGCTGCTTTTGCAATCATTAATTTCTAAATGAACTTTTTTCTCTGTTATCTAGGACAATATCTCCAGATATTATTCTTGAATTTTTGTCTAATAAAAAATTTAAAGTTGGAACTATTTCATTAGGCAAAATATACTTTTTTAAAGGCATTCTGGTATTTTTAAATTTTTTATAGGCACTAATATTTTTCTTTTTCAGTCTTCCAAAACTATTATCATTTGTTTCAAAAGCCCCCATTATAATATTTTTAATATCTATATTTTTTGAAAATAGTTTTTTTGAAAGTATTTGAGAATATATATTTAACGCAGCTTTTGCTGTCGTGTATCCAACTGACGCTACATTTTCAATTGATGCAACTGTACTGATATGAATGATTTTGAGAGAGTTTTTTTCTTTGAGAGATTTTTTTATTATAAAATTATTAATTTCTGATTGAATAAATAAATTTTTATTAAAAAGTTCAAAAAAATCTTTTTTAGATAACAAATCATCTTTAATTCCAAATCCACCACCCATGCAATGAATAACTGCATCGATTTTTTTTATTTTTAACATATTTTTTTTTAATTTTGAGAGAATTTTATCTCTAGAAAGATCTCCTGAAAAAAATAAGTTTTTGCTACTCATTTTTCTTTTTAAGCTCATAATTTTTGATTTATTTTTTCCAACACAAATTAGATTATGTCCCTTAGAATTATAGTATTGAGACAAATATCTACCCAATCCACTTGATGCACCGTTAATTAATATTTTCATTAAATAATACTCCTAGCTCTAGCACGTTCAAATTCTAGTACTTCATCATTTATATGTGGATATAAGTCATCATAACTTGGGATACTGAATGTGCCATCCTTGTTAAGTTTGTTTTGCAGTCTTGGCGTAAGTTCTTGATAAGGGTCCATATTAACTTCAACTATAATTGGGGTTTTTAGGAGTAATATTTTCGTAATATTTTTTTTCATGTTTTTTTTATTTAATTTAATGTATTTGAAACTGAAACTATTAGCTATTTTTTTAAAAGAAGGAAAGCTAACACCTGAGCTAGGGTCAGCTCCAGTAATATTATTAAAATTTTTTTTCTGCATTAATTTCATAGTCAAATATCCTTTATTTTCTAAAACAAATAATTTTAATGGTATATTATATTTTTTAACTGTTTGAAGTTCTTGAATATTAAACATAAGACCCCCATCGCCTGAAATACATATTGGATTTTTATTATTATTAGCAAGAAAAGCACCTATAATACCTGGAAGTCCAAATCCCATTGAAGCTAGACCGCTTGAAGTAAAAAGCCTCTGACTGTTAGGATTTATAATTTTAAAAGTTTGCATTGTGCAAGTAAAACTAGTGCCCATATCTGTAACTATAGTTTCATTTCCTTTTAAATTTAGTGACAACTGATTGATGAAATCAAAAGAATTCAAGAATTTTGTTTTTTCTTTATAATTATTATTAACAACTGGATATTTTTTCTTCCAATCAAGCAAAAGATTATTCCATGAATTAAAATTATTTACTTTATTTTTTCTAAAATATTTAATTGCTGGTTGAAAAAATTTTTTTAGATCAATATTTAATTTATAAATAATATTTTTGAATTGTTTTGCATTTATTTCATTTAAGTCGATATCTACAAATATTTTTTTAGACTTAATTGAAAACATTTTTTTATTATAACCTGTTTGAGGTATCGACATTCTTGATCCAAAAATAATTAGTAAATCTGAGTGTTCAATGGCTAAATTTGCTGCTCTTTCTCCAAATATTCCAGGTCTACCAATATATAGCTTATTATTCGTAGAAATAATATCTGAAGCGTTCCAAGATGATACCACGGGTATCTTTGTTAAACTTAATAATTTAGTAAATTCTTTCTTTGAATTAGATAAATGAATACCATTTCCAATAATAAAAATTGGTTTTTTTGATTGATTAATTTTTTTTTTAATTAAATTAAAATTAATTCTATTAATTTTTGTTTTAATTTTTTTTTTTTTAAATTTTTTTAATTTTTTAATTTCAATATTCTTTGCTTGTATATCTAATGGAACATCTAGCCAGACCGGTCCTGGTTTGCCAGATATCATTTTTTCATATGCTTGATTTAAAATAACATCTATATTTTCAGCATTTGATACGACTTTTGCGAATTTCGTAATTGGTTTAACAATATCAACTATATTTATCTCCTGAACGCCAATTTGACGTGTTCCTGACATATTAATCATATCTTTTTTAGGAACTTGACCGGAAACTACAAATATTGGGATAGAATCTATCCATGCGCCTGTTACACCAGTGATTGCGTTTGTTGCCCCTGGGCCTGATGTTGTATGTAATAAACATGGTTTGTTATTTATTCTATAGTATGCATCAGCAGCCATACTTGCTGACTGCTCATGATGGAAAAAAATAAATTTCATTTTCTTACTTTTTCCAAAAGCATCATTTAGATGCATTGCTCCTCCTCCGGTAATTCCAAATATGTGTCGAATACCCTTATTTTCTAAAAATTTAGCAATATATTCTGAAACTTTTAATTTCATCTATAAACCCAATTTATTTGCATCTGAAAAATAGTAGTCACCTTTATATCCAATATATTTAAATATTTTTTTCCACTCCATTTTTTTTAAAATAGTTGTGCCAAGCAAAGTCCAATCTAAAAATTTATCTCTATCTTTCTTTGATTTATAAGAAGCTAGAGATATGTAACTTTTTTTTGAAATTCTTTGAATTTCGGAAATTGTATTAATAGTATCTCCTAAATTTTGCATGTATATAGAATTAAATGCAATAACTAAATCAAAATGTCTATTTTTAAAGTTTTTCAAGTCGTAATAATTTTTAAGATACAATTTCTTTTTTATCATTTTACTTGCACATTTTAATGGATATTCATGATTTTCTATTCCAGTAAATTTTATCCCAGGTAAAATTTTATTCAAATCTTGTAATAAAAAACCTTTTTTACAACCAATTTCTAAAATTTTTGATTTTTTAGATAATTTATATTTTTTTATTAATTTTGGTAAAAGTACCTTCCATCTACCGTCGTACTTAAAACCGCCATAACCATTTTCACGTTTTCCGTCATAGTAATTTTTATCTAATTTCCAGGCTATAAATTTATTTTTAATATTTCTATTTTTAGTTATTTTTTTTCTATTTATTTTTTTTTTAAAATAACCAATATCAAAAGTGGGCATTGTTTAATTTTTATTTATTGGTCTTGCTGTAATCCTATTTTTTTTCTCATCACTATCGTTAGAGTAAAGACCCATAAACCATCTGCAGTTTTTTTTATTTCCTTTTAAGTGATTTTCATCAATTTTTTTTACACCATGTTTGACTGTTGCATATCCGATGCCTATATCTCCTACATCAATTTTATTCTCTAAATCTACTTGCTCTCTGTGTCTATTCATAGCAAAAAAGCCACCACTTTTGAAATCGTTACCTTTTCTGCTCATATAAACAGATATAAACATTCTTTGATTATGATACGGATCAGAGTGCAATTCTAATGACCCACCTTTTGGATATTTAAGTATTTGAATTCTGTCAACAATTCCATCTTTGGGAGTGTTTTTCTCAAACTCATTGTATCTTCTTCCGCCTAGAACCTTTAGATATCTCCATCTACTATTTACCGAATTAAAAAATTTATATGGGTCTCCATTCCAATGGAAAAAATATGCAGAATGCTTAATTGCTTTTATTGAATATAGCTTGCTAACTTCATCGTCTATTATCCTGTGAAAGTCTGGGCAATTCTCTTTCATTTTAAAAAATTGACTCTTGTTATTTTTTGTAAAATGTAAAAAATCTTTTTTTAGTTTTGAAATGAAATTTTTTGTAAAAGCTTTTTTTATTATATAAATATCACCTCTATACAAATTATTAATTATCTCTTTAAGTTTCTTTTCATTAAAAATAAAATTTTTAAAATCTTTATAATTTAAAATTCTAAGATCATTCATGTATTGAGGTCTAGGTTTTTTTTCAATTTTATTCCAAATTGAGTTTGAAAATTTACTTATTTTAATGTCTGAGATTTTCACTTGTTTAAAAAATTATTATTTACTTAATATATTGAATTTATTTAAAATCAAGTACTCATTTATAATTGTCTCTAAAGGTATTTTTGTTTTTTCAGAGATTTCAAAAATATTCATTTTCCCATCACTGTATGTGATTAAATCTAACTTAAAATTTTGAGACTTGTAGTTTTTTTTATGAGAAATTGTGGGATATAAATTTCTTTTACCAAGATTTGGTTCACAAATTATTTTTGATTTTGGAATGAAACATTTTTCAAATCCATCAATTATAGATTTTATAACATTAAATGATTGTTCTAAGCCTCGAGATGTAACTAATTTTAAGTTATCTGCATTTGTGTGATACTCTTTATATTCTCCATATTTTGATTTTGAAAAACCACAAACTGGAAGATTTACTCCGGGCGAACAATACTGTCTTTCGTCACTTCCCCTCTCAAGAAAAGAGTAATATTTTATTTTTTTCTTTCCTATGAGCGCTGATTTAAGCGCTACATCAGATAAAGTATTCCCGTATTTGCTGGAAATGTGACTATACCCTCTCTCATCACCAACGCATGATAAATTAAAACCACAAATAACATTTTTAGTTAAATTTTTTCTAAATTTATTTATATAGGTAATCGAACCTATTGTTTCCGGCAAGATAACCAATCTGTACGTATATTCTCTTTTTTTAATACTTTTAATATATTCTGCAACTTTTGTTAAAAGAGCTGGACCACTCAATTCATTATTCGCCATCGATGGATGGCAAATATAAGTACTAAAAAAAATTTCCTTATTTTTTTTTCCTTTAAATATTGCATGGCTTAAATCTAAATGGCCATTTTTAAAACTACTATTTATAAAAACTTTAAATTTTTTTCCTTTATTTATTATCTTTTTATCATTTTCGGAAACACAGAAACCCCAATTTTGTTTGTAATAGCTTGTTACGTAAGGAACCAATCTTGGTTGAGCTGGCAATGTATAAAGTTTTTTAAATAGTTCTTTTTTGTTTATAATTTTATTTATTGGAACTGAAAAATTAACAATATGTAGATTTAATTTTTTAAATTCTGCAAATTTTCTTTTATTTTTTATATCATAAATATATCCATCTTTTATGTTCCATTCTTTTGGAATTACCCAGTCAAAAACTTTTGTACCAGACTTTATTTTTAATCTTTTAAAATCTGGAATTATATTTTCTATATACTTTAATGATTTTTGAATTCCTGGCCCTGTTATAGATCGGCATATTGGGAATAGATCCTTAACTATTTTAAACATATTTACATTCATGGTTATATTTTGTTAAATATCATTCTAAAAATTTTTCAAGCTTAAAAATGAAGTCAATTATATCTGCAAATTTCAATTTACTTAATCAAAGTTCAATTTGGGACAAATTAAAAGAGAAAGATCAGTTCACTTTTGACGAATACAATAATTTTAATTTTACACTTAATAACGATTCAATAATTAATAAATATAATAAATGTTACTTGGTCATATATGTAAATGAGATGCTTAAAGAGCAGAAAACAATTAAAAACTTTTTCTTACTTTTAAATAGGGTTGCCAGCAAATATATATCAAAAAAATTTTATATTTTTTTTTTAAAAGAAAAATTAAAAAATATATATTTGGACCAGTCAAATTTATTAAAGTTTAATGAATGTTTTAATTCATTTAAAAATAAAAACTCAAATTTATTTTTCATAGATATCCCAGAAAATAAATCAAAATTTAACCTCAGGAATTATTTTTATATGAGATGTCCTTTGGAAATTAGTACAATAAAAGAAATAATAAAATCAATTAACGAAATAAATAAAGAGAAGGATTATAAAAACTATAAATTATTAATTCTTGATTGTGACAATACACTTTGGGGAGGTGTAGTCGGTGAAGATGGAGTAAATAAAATAAAATATAATGAAGATGGAGATGGAAAAGTTTTTTTAGAAATTCAAAGACATATAAAAAAAATTAAAGAAAAAGGAATTTTGCTATCTTTAGCCTCAAAAAATAATGAAAAAATTGTTTGGGAAACATTCAAAAATAGAGGGATGTTTTTAAAAAAAAATGATTTTGTGGCTCCCAAAGTAAATTGGTTTGAAAAATCAAATAATATTTTGTCTACTTTAAATGAACTTTCTTTAAGAAGTGAGGATGTATTATTTATTGATGATAACTTGATTGAACTTAAAAAAGTAAAAAAAAGTATTCCAAAGATAAATATTTACCATGTTAATGATTTGATTGATTTTTTAAAATTCTTATACAAAAATAATAGACTTCAATTGCATAAGATTACAGAAGAAGATAAAAAAAAGAGTTATCAATATAAAATTAGATCTAAATTTGAGACGTTAAAAACTAAAAACTTTGACAGAGATATTTTTTCAAAATTAAACCAAAAAATTAAAATTTTGGAAATTTCAGATAAAAATATAAATAGAGCCTCTCAACTTACAAATAAAGTTAACCAGTTTAACTTCACAACAAATAGATACGATATAAGTAAAATACTTAAACTAAAAAGATCAAAAATGGATGAAATTAAATTGATATCTTTCAAGGATAAATTTGGAGATCACGGAATTGTAGGTTTATATAATTTATCTTACAAAACTAAAAATTCGATTTTAATTACCGACTTTCTGCTAAGTTGCAGAATAATCAATAGAAAGATTGAGGATTATATTCTTTATAAAATTTTAAATAATAATAAAAATAAAAATGTAGTTATTCATTTTATTGAAAATAAAAATAATAAAAGTCTTATTAATTTATTTTTAAAAAAATCTTTTTTTAGTTTAGAAAAAAAAATTGGAAAAAAGAAATTATATAAAATTAAATCTGACAAGGGACTCTTGAATGCAAAAAATTTCTTTAAATAATAGAGTTTTTGATATTATTAAAAATGAGTTAAAGCTTAAAAAAATCGCAATAAATGATGGAATTAATAAAACAAAAAGATGGGACTCAATTTCAAATTTAAATATTTTGCTTCAAATTGAAAATAAGTTAAAAATAAAATTTAGTACTAGTGAGTTTAATTCACTCAACAATATAAAATCAATATTATCTAATGTTAGAACTAAAATTAAAAAAAGAATTAAATAAATTATTAGATAATTTAAATATTAAAAGAAAAAATAATTTAATTATTCATAGTAATAGTGCGGGACTACTTCAGTATAGTAAAAACAAAAAAAAAGTTTTTGATCTATTTTGGAATGTTTTAAAAAAAAGAATAAGCAATAAAGGCACAGTAGTTTTTCCAACATACAATTACAATATTTTAAGTAATAAAAAAAAAAATACGTCCATTAGTCAAGTTGGTCTTTTAACCAACTTTATGATTAAAAAAAAAGAATTTATTAGAACAGAAAATCCTGTTTTCAGTCATGCCATCTTTGGAAAATTAAAAAATGAATTAAAATCTGAAGATGTAAATGTTGCTTTTGGAACAAAAAATTCAATTTTTCAAAAATTTATAGACAATAAATTCAAAATTATAGGATTTTGTTGTCCAGTAAATAGTATCACAATACTTCATCATTTAGAAGTTTTAGCAGGTGTAGACTATAGATTTAAAAAAAAATTTAAGTTTCAGATTGGAAAAAAAAAAATTGAATATCAATATTTTGTTGGGAAAAAAAAAATTAATTATAAGTTAAAAGAAAATAAAATTAGAAATTTGTTAGTTAACAAAAAGATAATTAAAACTACAAAACTTGGTAGGTTTGAATGTTGGTCAATAAATTCAATAAATTTAAATAAAACTGTTTTACAAGTACTAAAAAAAAATAGTAACTTTTTAATAAAATGAAAATAAATTCAAAAGCAAATTTAAATTTCTCAAAACTATCAAAGGACAAAAATAAAATTCATTTAAGTGAGAGATATGCTGAAAACTTTTTTATAAAAAAAACAATAACACATGGCGCAAACCTCGTTTTAAAAATGCTAAGCGCTTATTTTAAAAAATATAATAATAAAGAAATTAAAAAAATTGAGATAAATTTCACAAAACCTACATATACTAATCAAGAATTTGACATATTGGTAAAAAAAAAATCAATATTTCTTACAGTTAATAAAGTAAAAAATGTAGAAATTTCTATAAATGCAAAAAAAGCTAATCTAAATCGTGCTATTACTTTAAAAAAGCTAATTTTGAATATTTCTAGAATTATTGGAAACCATAAATCAAAACCATCTCTTATTTTAAAAACAAAAATTTTAAAAAATCATAGCAAAAAATCAAATGTAAATATTACCAAAATTAAAAAAAATATCTTTAGTCTCAAACTTTCAGATTCGATGTATACGTCTGACACGTTATTCGTAAAACTTATTAAAAAAGAAAAAGTTAGATTCATAAAAAAAAATAAAGCAAAAAAATCTAAGAAAAAAGTATTAATATTTGGAAAAAATAGTGATTTAGGTATTTATGCCTCAAATTATTTAAAAAGCTTAGGCTACCAAATATATTTTTTTCCAAATTACTATTTTACAAAAAAAGAATTTAAGGCTGATAAAATAAAATTAAAGCATTTTTTTAAAAATAAAGTTTTTGATTATATATTTTACTTTATTTCACCAAAAATAGAGCCATATAAAAAAGTAAATTATAATTATCTATATTTGGATATTTTTAAAATTATTTACAATAAAGTTAAAATTTTTAAAACTAAAATATTTTATCCATCAACTGATTATATAAATAATAGAAATTCAGTTTTCAAAAATTACATTAATTCAAAGAAAAAAGCTGAAATTTGGATTTCAAAAAATGACAGCCATGGTTTGGTAAAAATATTTAGATTGCCACAAATAAAAAGTTCACAAACATATAATCTTTTTGGATTTTATGATGGATTAAAAATATCTATACTAAAAAGAAAAATAAATACATTCATTCAATAAAAAATTTTTTTCAGTGCATAAATCAAGCCAATTGAGCTATTAGTACTGGTTAGCTACATGCGTTGCCGCACTTCCACACCCAGCCTATCAACGTGGTG
>MDSV01207961.1_pt1 | contig 11899 bp, 16 predicted proteins | sample 810851 | NCBI WGS metagenome assembly MDSV01 (sample SAMN05326640, study PRJNA326480) | marine metagenome | isolation source: seawater | place: Atlantic Ocean: North East | collected 2012 | reverse complement strand
TATTGGCCAACGTAAGCCTGTTACTGTTCAGAATGTTACTAATCAAATGGATAGTGATCCAGACGAGTATGATGATATGAGTGAGATGATGGGATTTGATTAAAAAAAATATTACACATATATGTTTTTTATTTTGCCATATATTTTAATTATGTAAACGTATATAATATGGCACATCATAAGATAGTGTTACCAATATACGGTGGTGGAAATTTTTTCACAGCCTGTCAAGATGGAGACTTACAAGCTGTTAGGTGGTATTTGGGCCACAACGTTAATGTGAATAAGGTTAATCCTCGTGGTGGATTGACGCCACTCCATATCGCGAGTTCACAGGGTCATGTTGAGATCGTTAAAGCATTGTTGGCCGCAAATGTAACACATATTAATAAGGCATTTTGCTCTGCATGTTCGAATAGTCATGTTGAGATCGTTCAGTTGCTCTTGGCAGCCGGTGCTGATCCAAACATTGCTCTACACGCGCACGCGCCACTCACGCTAGCCATTGACTGTAACAATATTGAGATCATCCGTTTACTCTTACAATGGCGCTCTCCCGACGATGTTAAAATTGATCTAAATAAAATGGCACCGGTTGTAATAGCATGCCGCTATGCTTATATTAAGATCGTCCAATTATTATTGGACGCTGGTGCTTCTGTAAACACGGTGGACGAATTAGGTTCATCGGCACTTACTACGGCATCCCATCTAAAACATTACGATATCGTAAAATTACTTCTAAATGACCCACATATCGATGTGAATCATCACCAACCAGATGGCTGTACAGCACTTATGTATGCGAGTAAAAATGGTAAAACCAAAATCGTCCAAGAACTTTTGAGCAAAGGCGCTGACCCAAATCATGTTGACCGATTCAACAATTCGGCACTTATAAACGCGTGCAAGCGTCAAAAACATAAGACTGAAATTGTCAACATGCTTTTGAATGCGGGTGCAGATCCGAACCATGTTGACCGATTCGGCAATACAGCACTTATTGTCGCATGTATAATGGCGTGTCGCGGGTGTCGCGGTCGCAATATCCAGATTGTATGTGATCTTTTGAGCAAAGGTGCCGACCCAAACCATATTGACAACGAAGGCGGTACCGCACTTTATTATTCAATGTGCTCCAGTTCTGATGGTAACCACAAAATAACCAATATATTATTGGAAGCTGCTCCTATTCTCTCTAAACAGCAATCTATTTATTTGACCCTTTTTTGCGCATGTCGTAACGGAAGAATCGGAATTGTGAGACGCTTAATGCAAGTACCAGATATAGACCTTAACGCATGCGATCGATTTGGTCTGACACCCCTCATGATAGCTACCATCCACAAAGCAAAATCATTGGTACAAATGTTGATGGCGGACAGAAGGGTCGAGTATCACCCGACTGTATCTCTAACTGTATTACAGTTAGCACATATTATGAACGTTCATTCTATGGAGGATGAAGCTAATTCTATGGAGGATGAAATCCGCCAAAAAATAAAGCAACGGCAAGATGAGGATAGGCTCGCGATGGCATTGGTTATTGAAAGGACAAATAGTGTTCGTCTAGATCAAGGCGAACTGAATATACCGAAAGAGATAAGAGATCTCGTTCATTTACATTTATAAAAATTATAAAGTTCATTTCATTCCTAAAAATTTAGAACTTGTATTCCTAAAAATTTAGAACTCGCATTCCTAAAAATTTAGAACTCGATCTAATAACTCATCATGGCCAAAATACTCAGAAGAGCAAAAGATGGCTGTGCTGACGACATAAAAGTGTGTGGAATATATGTGTATCACGTATTCGAACCACTTGCCACCACCAGAATGTCAGCACTCGGCGCTCTAAAGGATACGGACGCATTTATATGTAGTCGGGGTTTGGAACCGAACGACCAACAACTTGTAAAAAACATGCTGGTGGACTGGCAGTTGTATGAACACGGATGGCTCGTGACCACGGGCGAATCGGGGCGTTTTCGTAACGAAACCCTCTTTTATTACAAGTGTCAGATGGGGGACTGTGGAAAATATCGCCCAGTAGCCCTAGATCTGTTGGAATCGCCCGCCAAAGTCGAAAAATAAGCTATGTTTGATTAGAAAATGAATATTTTATAATATATTGAATTATTTAACTATGTATTTAAGTTATTATTTTATTTTGCAGATTATTTCGAGAACTAATGCGTTTTGTAAGTATTTAACCGCGTAATCTGAGCACGAGGTGCAAAGTGGCCTCTTTTTGGATATTATAGTCGCTCAAACTCCTCCCATCTTCCAATTGCTTGCCTGCGAAGATGAGCCGCTGTTGATCGGGGGGGATACCCTCCTTGTCTTGGATCTTTGTTTTCACGTTTTCAATGGTGTCCGACGGCTCAACGTCCAGTGTAATGGTTTTTCCGGTTAGTGTTTTTACAAAGATTTGCATGGTTATATCAAGGCAATGGGGTTTTTTATAGGCTCCAAACGAGAAATCCGAGGGTAATGATACACTAACGTTTTTTACATTATATGCGCGATAAAAATAATTGAAGTGTGTAGTTCTTTTTTAATGAAGGATGAAAAGTTGCCCCGGGTACGAAAACATTCTATAAAGACTGTATTATTTATTTGAAATATGCTAAGACCTTCCGTAGCCTTACAGAAAAAATGGACAAACAATTGTAAAAAATCTTGTTCAATATATTGGATTTCCATGAAAGCTATGCCATTTACTCGGTATGAGAGTTGTGTCAAACAATGTGTCCGCGAACAAACAAAAAAAGAAACGAATTTAGTTTCGGATGTAAACAGATCTATTAAATATTAATGAGTATATATAAAAGATCTTTTAAAATAAAAATGTTTCAAATAAAACGCATATCTCCTTTACGTCAACATTTATATGCAGTACACCTTCAGCGCACAAAAAAACGCCGCCAAATAAATATTAAACAACAGGACGATAAGAAAATTAAACAGAATGGTTCGAATTTCCCCGTAGATTATTATAAATATAACTCTGCATTTAAAACAAATGTATTTTTATTATAACGATTTTTTTTAATTATGAAATAGACGTATATAAGTTTCAATATTCCATTCAATATAATGAAGAATATTCTTTTGTTTTTTTGTTTAACAATGTCGCCGGCAATGGCCTGGCAATGGCCTTGGGAAACCACAGTTAAAACACCCATAAAAAAATCCCAACTTGGCACGATGTTGAATAATGCTAATTTCAAATTACTTTCTGTTAGTCCACAAACAGCTACTTTCAATGTTAATGGTGGGTTATGGGTAAAAAATGGGGTAACTATTGATACGGGTACATTAGAAATTAATGGTATGGATATTAGTGCGACTATTTCGGCATTACAGGAGAAAATAACATCGTTGGAGGCCAAAATAACATTGATGGAGTCCAACATAACTGATATTAGTGCAGAATATTATCATTCGGGAAATTTAGACGATCATATTTATCATTCGGAAAATATAGATGAATATATCGAAGATTACATCGAAAAAAACCATAACCATGCTTAATAAAAGAATATAAATCTACATATACTCTACATTATGTTTTGGTCTGGAGCGCGGTACCGATGATTGTTCGAACAGTTGTCTGATATGTTCTGCGGTGGCCAGTTGTTTTTCTTTTTCTTTAGAAGTTGGTGTTATGTAAAGTGTTGTATCAAATGTTTTAAAATGTTCTGCGAATATAAGACATCGTCCAACATTATTGCCGAGTTTCATCTCGCGTTGAACCTTTCTGACATAATCATTGTGTCCGAACGCGTCGAATAGCTTCTTAAAGCCCGCTCCCGCCCTCGTTAGTCGGTCTCTTTCCATGGTAAACTCTTTTTTAGCATATAATCCCATTTCTTGAAACACTCTATTAAAAATAATAATCGTCATTTCTTTATCTTTTCCAGAAATATTTTGAATAAAAACCCGTATGATTTTAATATTATCACGCACTGACAAGGGATCTACGCCCTTCTTCTTGCGTGGATTGTCAATGCGCACGCGTTTAGGCCCCTTTTGATGCATTTTCCTCAAGTTTTTCCAGGCGGAAGAGGTTTTACGTCTTTTTTTCTTTGTAGCTTTGACCATGGTATAGTTTTGCTAAATATTTAGACACCGTATTTTGAGAATAACATATGTAGTACATATATTTTTAGACCATATGCATTGTTTTCTACAGACTGAATTATGCTGGCCAGATGTCAAGAAATTGCCCTTGAGAGCCATGATCCGAAAAAACAGGTGGGGTGTTATATTGTACGAAACAATCATACTCTCGTGACCGGGACAAACACATTACCAAATAAATGCCAATTGGTTCCCGACCGTATACAAGCTCCGGGGAAATACATGTGGATGGAACATGCCGAGCGAAATGCCATTTACAAAGCCGCTCGAGCAGGCATTTCTTTAGAGGGAGCAACGCTCATGATAGATTGGTGGCCATGTGTCGAATGTACTCGCGCCATTATTCAAAGTGGCATCATTAAAATTATCGCACCCGAAAAACCAAATTTTGAACATCATCGATGGGGCGAACACTTTAAAATTTCATTTCAAATGTTGGACGAAGTTGGAATTACATACGAATTTATAAATACAGACTAATATGATTTAACAGAAATATAATTAGATTTGACAGCAGGCATTTCTTCTGTAATATAATTAAAGTGAAATGAAAGTAATCCATCATGTTTTGAGGCACATAATAAAGTCGGATCTACGTATGATGGCAATACGTGTACCCAATCGCCGACTTTTATTACACCATTTTCGTAAGAAGTTTCAACGAGGCCTTGGGGTGTTGGCAACGAAACAATATAATACATACAAATAAAAATCAGCCAATATCGAATCATTTTATTTTGAAGACATGTATTTGTACCGTATTAAAATAATTCCTATATAAATACAACTTATGGCATTATAAATGAGTTTTATTCTACGACGATTTCGAAAAAAAAAGTCCGTACCCGACCCCGAACCCCAGCCGGAACCACCCAGACAACCAGACCCTACCGTAACGCGTTATGAAGCTTATTTTGATTTATTTCAGGCTTATTTTCAAGAAGACGATAACGTTCATATGTACAAAGAAGCACCACAAGACGGTGACGAAGAATTTTTACTGACTCTCCATACACAGTGTGGTCGAAAACACGGGCCAGATTGTTTCGACTGGTATCATTTCGAACTGGAACAGTGGCGAAAATACCGAAAGAGACACCCTTTTCCTATTGAACTTTCCGACGAACCTTCTAGTCATATAAAAGAATTACAGAAACAACAGATTGGGACAGAATATGAAATGAAAAAAAATAAGGACGAACAGACTAAATTGGAAAATGAAATTGCACAATGTGGTCAAGCGGGCATAACTTGGGCCGTCAGTTTTGTGATTGATGTTTGCCCCAAACATCAGCAAAATATCAATGATTTGGCCGCTTTAAAAACAAAATGGACTATACTTTTAAACAATAAAAACGCCATCCTTCAACAAATACTACAACAAAAAAATACCGACGAAATTCATCGACAAACATTTCTTGACGAACAACAAGCATATATGAATAAATATTTCTCAAATGGATGGTCACTTGGAAAAGCAAAAACACATTTGTGTGATATTTATGGTCGCCATACTCGAACAACAGAACAACAACGTTTTACCCTTTCAAAAACAAGCCCATTATTTAGCCAATCTCAAAAATTAGCACGAGCATTGGCTAAGGAATTGGGGTTTATCGATATATTAAACCCGTACAGAGGGTTTACACTGAATTTCTGTCTTTTAACAGACGAGAATTTAAAAAGAAGAAAAAAAGATGAAGAAGAAAGCAATTTTATGCAGGGCAATTATAGAGCAAAACGTTTATCATAAATCATCACTGTAAATAACATCAAAAAATATTTTAGGCCATTCCTGACCGCCTTGTTTGATATACTCGTCATATAATGACGATATACCTATTTCTCGAGTCCAAATATTTTCTATTTTGATAAACATATCGTGTATATTGCGTTTAAAAAATGCATGTTGATGACCTAACAACGCAATTTTAAATGAATTTGATCGTTCTTCGTTGTATGCACCTGATACTTGTAGACCATCTTTGAATATAATTCTACATGATTGATGATGATGCATTGAGATTGAATTTATTTATACAAAGTGTTTATAAACATTATTTGCAAATCCCAAATGATTTAATTTAGAGTATAAACAATCAAATAGTTGTGTGTATATGTCATCATCTTATCGTGATTATGATTATCTTTTTAAAATTTTAGTGATTGGAGATTCGGGTGTCGGTAAATCGTGCATTCTTCTCCGCTTTGTAGACAACTCGTTTGCCGAAACTTATATATCTACCATCGGTGTTGATTTCCGTATTCGTACCATTGAAATGGATGGAAAATCTATTAAACTTCAAATATGGGATACAGCTGGCCAAGAACGCTTTCGTACAATTACCAGCAGCTATTATCATGGTGCTCATGGTATTATTGTTGTCTATGATATTACAGACGAAACATCATTTGACAATGTTCGACAATGGCTTAAAGAAATTGATCGATATGGGAGTCGTAAAGTGGTAAAATTAATCATTGGTAATAAATCCGAACTCGAAGACAAACGAACAGTCTTCACAGAAGCTGCTTCAAATTTTACAGCCGCCTATGATATCGATTTTATGGAAATAAGCGCAAAGGAGGATGTCAATATAAATAAGACATTTCTTACTCTATCTCAAAAAATTATAGAGCGAATGGAGATTTCCAATTTGGAAGCAGAAGAACGAAAAAAATATAGTCTTACTGAAGGAATACACATTAGAGAATCAAAATATACAAATAATTGCTGTTAATATTTTTTTTTAACGACTCTAGATAGATTTGCTCCGCTTGAGTCGTACCATAGGCATGGCCATAGTTGTTTCGCGAACTTCCTCTTCGGAAATTTCAGAAGAAGTTGTTGAGCCAAAAGCTTCTGAAGGAGTTGGAGACATCTCTGAAAACAGATCGGTCATCACACTTTCCACAGAATCGGCGGTCGAGGACGCAGTGACAGTGGAAGCAGTGTCACTAAGCCCAAGGCGATCTTCAAGCCACTTGGAGCGACCATATATGTTCTGTTTGACAACAGCCATGCAATGCACGCGTGAGCTTGTGGGTGTGTCGTAAGGAAACTTGACAAAGAATGCGCCATCGTCGTAATAAACAACACAGTCACAGGGGGCTGCCGATTCAATCGTACGAAGACCGCAACCTTTCTTGCCGATCACAGCACCAATACAATTGTTGTTGGTTTGGATGGGTTCGTTCGCCAAGGCGATTTCAACACCGAGAGACGTGTTAACGAACTCGATAGCTGACGAAATTGCCGGCAGAAGAACCAGAAACGAATTTCCGTCGTATTCGACCGTAAGGTCAAAGCCCGGGAATGCGTCTTGGAAGTCGGAGCGGAGCGAACAAACCCTTGCCCACTTTGGCCCAACAATGTTTCCTACAACTCCGGGGTAAGATGGAAACTGAAGGGTCATAACGCCTTGTTCGGGTTGTTCGGGGCCAATAGTGGCCGCCGTGGCTTCCGAAAAGACGCAGAATTGATTTTTGGTCGCGTTCATGGTATTTGTGGTATGTTTGGTGGCGTTATACAGTTGTGGTGGCGTTATACAGTTGTGGTTGGATTATATAATGTTCGGTAACGAAGTGGGTGTATGTTGTTTGTCTAAATATTTTAGAACATCTCTAAAATATTTAGACAAATTACCGTGGTGAATATTAAGTTTTTGACACTATAAATATAGTCGTAAATAAAATATAATGAAATCAATTCTACTCTCTACTTTTATGGTCGGGGCCTTATCTTCCGAATTAAAATTGATGTCTTCTCAAACTAAAAATTTACGTGCTTCAGTTGACGCAGGCGATTTACAATTTAAACTTGGCATTGATAAAGTTACATCCAACATGCGCATTGAAATTTTAAACGAAGATTTACAAGTTATTATTGGTGCTAAAAGTACATTACCCTCTGAAAAAGTAGACAAAGTCGATTCCGATCCCGGATCAATGTCACAAACAACAAACGATTGGGTTTGGGATGTTGGCGACGACGCAAAAGGTAAAGATGGTAAAACAACATATAAAACAAAACTATCAGAGCAAACTTTTGAAATCGGATATGGGCAATCTGAGTACGGAGATGGTTTAAGCATTGTTCCGAATTGTAATACAGAAGGTAATGAATGCGAATATACAATTTCAGGAGCATCATTACAGTCAACCGACATTATTTACATAGCCGCCTGTCAAAAAGACGATAGATCTACCTCAGACAAAAAAATGACATGCTCCATACAACAACTCAACGCATACGGCCATGTTATTTCACCTACGGATATGACTAATCAATTTAAATTTTCTACATATTATCCTATGGGAGTTGTGATGCCAGATGCTGTTGGTGAATGTGCGGAAATGTGTGTTGAAGGTTATGGTAAAATGACAGAAGGATTTGAAGAAAACACTTTTAATAATAGCCCAGAAGTTGATAATATATATACAGCTTATCAAGTAATACAGACCTCGAACTATTGTGATCTTGAAGAGCACATTACTTACAGTGCGCAATGTCCGCGTCCTTCTGGAGCAGGTGCGGTATGTGATATTTGTGACTAAATAAAATTTAACTTAATTCAGTATTTAATTGATTCTTTTTAATAAAATGTTTCTAATATGGGTATTATTCGCAGTGAAATGTGGCCTTGTGTGGGGGTATGATTCTCGTAAATATTTTGTTACGTGTGATTCTTTTGGCGAATGTGACATTCCAATCACATTTCCTGAATCAAATGTTTCGACTGACACATATTCGGTTATTGTCAATGATGATTGGATAAATACAACTATAATGCAACCAAAATCACAGTTGTATTTGACACAAAACATTGAACTAACAGGCGATTTACCCCCTCGTAATATATATATGATCTATAATATATTCAATACGTTAGAAAAACACTTTTGGAGATTCAATTTAACTCCGTTATATTTATATTCATTGCGCTTTGGGTTGTCGTCCATTTTTATTGAATTGCGCCGACCTAAAACGGACGATTGGGATCAAACTTCTATACAAAAAACATTGCGCCAGTTAATGATAGAATCTGAAACGTCCGCTTGGATTTCTAAAAAATTGAAGAGACAACTAACGTTCAAAGGTGGGGAGCCGATTTACATCGAAGAAAAGCAACAAACGATTATTTCTCAAGAGATAACCATTATTACCCCGGCCACTATTACCGAAAATGACATTGATGATTTAATAATGGCTTTTAAACAAAAATTATCGGATTTGTATGGTATTCCAATTGAAAAAATAGAAGTTTATGTTATTGAAGAAATTAATCGGCGGCGGCGATTGCAAGCATCTTTGACTTTAGAATATACTATTCTTGTTGACGAACCGTCAACCCAGCCTATAGTTCTCGATCAAGTTAATTCTTTAACTGGAAATGATGTCGTCAAAATAATTGCCGAAACGATAGAGATTGAAATTGCCGATATTGAAGTGATCCCTCAAATCGCCGAACAATCTGTTGTAATCATAAAAGAAGAAATTATTATGTGCCACTCAAAGACTGACGAATGGTGTGTATCTGCCAATTATGACAAAATAAAAAGTAACAAACAATGTAACAATGTTTGTCTCCCGATAGAATGTTGCGAAAAAAATGTAATTTCCGCAGCACAATTAGGCAATGATACACTGGCATTGGCCCAAGATTCTGTTGCTATGGGCGTCGGTTTACGTGCTCACAATGATGCTTCATTTGTTATTGGCCATTATAATGCGATCGGCCCTGAAAACAATGTTTTCGTAGTTGGAAATGGTGTGGAGTCCCAAAGATCAAATGCGCTCGAAGTAGATTTTGAGGGAAATGTGCGTATTTCGGGTTCTTTAAGGTCGAATGATATTTCTCTTCGCAACGTGAATGATATGTTAACGTCAATCGAGTCCATGATAGAAGAATGTAAATGTTCAGTTGGGATTTTTAATTGTGATAATGTGAATGCCCTAAAAAGGCGTTTTAATAAAATAATGTCGAAACTAGATTCGTGTTAATTACAAAAATACACTATTTTAAGCTTTTTTTTAAAAATGATTATATGTTTAAATTTTTATCAGGTGTTGCTACTGGGTGGATAGCCGCTCGTTCACTTCCACCACGAAACCCGGATGCATCACTTTTTGCACTTCCAACCATTACTGAAATATCATTATTAACCGAACAACTAAAAAAAGCTGCCGCAAATCTCCAGGATTTTTTAAAAGAAAACACAGAAGAACCCGCAAATAAAGCATCTTAAGTTATTGTTGCACCGCGGGAATTGGATGGCACATGTGATACCTGTCGCTCCATTTGTGTAAATGCCGCCGAACCGCCAGTTACAGAACGAAGAGCAGATTGCGATGCACAACGAAAGGCTCCTGCGGCAGATTGGACGTCAAATGTAAGTGACGTATCTTCATTAAACCCAAGTGAAGCGCCAACTTCTTGTGCATTTCCGATATTGGCAGCCATAAAGATGCATTCAATATCCTTTTCGCCCTGTAGTTTTTTGAGTGTTTCGCACACAATTTCACAATTTGATTCACTATTCGTGTCATAACCGTCTGTCATGACAATAAAGACACCTGATTCACCTTCTGCGACTATTTTAGAAAGGCGACTAGCTTCGTCTACAATAGCGTCATAGAGTTTAGTTTGACCACGTGGCGAAACCCATGTCTCAAGTGACATGATATCTGTGTTACAAATGTCATCTGTATCCACAGGTCGTTCGATCTGACTATCAAATGTTGTCAATGTGAAACGCGTAGGGTTGCCAGAAGATTCCGCTAAAGCACGTTGCTCTTCAAAGGTATCACGAAGTCCTTGAGTGGATTGCGAAGCCATTGAGCGCATTGAACCAGAACGATCCCAAAGACACGAGACATGCTTTTTACGAATCACACGCGTGCGTTTGGCAGCAGGAATCTCTTCAGAAGCCCGAGTCCGTGCCATTTTGGGTACATCAGACATGGGGATGGGGGCAGCAGCATGAATTCGAATATCTGACAAAGTACATGCGTCTCTGGTAAAAGGTGCTGTTCCATTTTCTGAAATCCATTTGCGGATATGATCTTCTTCGTAAAGTCGTTTTTCACCCTCGCTGGTGGTCTCGCAATCCAAAAACGCAATGTTTTTGCGAATGGGCACTAATCCAATGCTGCAAATGAATGTACTCGACGATTCGGTCGAAATATTGCGAATAATTTCATTGATGATAGCACCCGTTTGAATGGTCGTACCATCATAAAATTTAGAGATATTAATCTTGCGGCCGTGGAAAACGATTTCCGAACAATCGAACTGTGAAACACCTCGCAAAAGAAGCGGATCGTTCAGAATAACTTGTGCGAGGGTTGATTTGGCTTTTAGAATCGGTTCGGCCTTTGAGGCGGCTTGAATATCGACATGGAATTGCAAAGTCCCACTTCGATGGTTATTTTTTTTTAAAAATACTTTGACAAATGCTTTACTGGCTGGGTCGGGGGCGGATTCGACCGTACAACCGACGATTTCGACGCCTTCGCGGAGGTCAATTGTATCGCAAATATGTTTACAAAGGGGAACCGTGTCTGCCAGGCATATTGCGCGCTCCCATGGGCACGTTAATTTGTTTTTTTGTTGGGCGGCCATATTCAGGCCAAGATTCCTAAATATTCAGCGCGAGATTCCTAAATATTCAGCGCGAGATTCCTGAAATTTCAGCCCGAGATTCCTAAATATTCAGCGCGAGATTCCTGAAATTTCAGCCCGAGATTCCT
>MDSV01121274.1_pt1 | contig 11899 bp, 6 predicted proteins | sample 810851 | NCBI WGS metagenome assembly MDSV01 (sample SAMN05326640, study PRJNA326480) | marine metagenome | isolation source: seawater | place: Atlantic Ocean: North East | collected 2012 | reverse complement strand
GACTCGGGCCTTCATTGATGTCAATTCTAGCTCTGAAGCATCTACTTGCTCAGACAATATCTTCTTTTTGTTATTGGCTTGACTAAGATCTAGCCTTACCTTACCTAGATCAATACGCATTTCGTTTTCTTTTTTCAAAACTCTATCGTATTTTTCAATTTTTTCTTCTAAGTTTTCTTTCTGCATCACTCTAAGCGACTTTTGAGCTGCCCGAACCTTTTCTTTTGCCTCATCGTGCTTAACCATTTGCTTGTCCATCTGTTTTTTATGCTTGACAGAGTTCTTAACATAGTCACACGTAGGCAAATGCTCAAAACAGTCACAAGGCTCTAGCTTTAAAGCTAGCTTTTTTTGACTTTCAAACATCTGCTTTTCAAGATCCTTAGCGTGCTGTAAGTCTTTTAAGGTGGATTCTAAATCTTGCAGTGCAATCTTCCGGCCTCTAAGGTCATCGATTGGAAATTGATCTTTAATAGATTGAACAGAAGTCAACTTTGTCTCAAATTCTCTTACCTTGTTTAAAAAATCGTCACTTTTGTCAGATAGGTTCTTTAAAGATTCTTTTGATTCTTCCAGTACTTGAAAATGATTATCAATATCAGCTTTTGTTACAAGCCCTTTATCATTTGTAGCAACCGCAATCTTTAGTTCTTGAAGCCTCAGTCTTAATTTAGACAAGTTGTCTTCCACGTTCTTGCGCCGGACTTCGTTTCTTCTCTTTTCATTCTTCTCAGAGTCAATTAAGACATCCCAATCTCGGTCGGGAGCATTTTTTAATAGTGTTTTGACCTCAGATGCATCATCTTTAATGTGTGCAGACATGTCATCATAGATTTCAAGGTCTAAAAACTTAGTCAAGATAGCTTTTCGCTGTGTAGCTTTATTCTTTATAAAGTTGTTCATCTCTCCTTGACTTGCTAGCGATGTCATGAGAAAGTCTTCAGGGGTACCTACAATTTGACGTAGTACCTTTTCAGTCTCTCTCCTCTGCTCACCATTTAGGTCTTTGATCTCGACCCCTAATTCATCTATTTGGCTAAAGTTTAAGTGCGTAACAGCACTTTCAACACCTGCTCGATTAGTCTTACGTGTCGCTTGCCTCTCGATTTTATAGTCTTTACCGTTTGCGCTGAGTGTAACCTTGGCAATGCAGTGACCTTTTCTCATGTTAATTACATGTAGGTTACTCATTGCCCCTCTATCTGTGGTGTTGTAGAGGCCAAACATTAGAGTACCTGGAATAGATGACTTACCTGCCCTGTTCTTTCCAAAGATACCTGTAATACCTGTAACTTTTTCAAAGTCTACTACGTTGTTTTTACCATAAGAAAAGGTATTATCAAACTCTAGACGCTTTACAGACCACTTTATGTTTCTTGGATTGTCAGTCTTGGAGGCTAATGACACATACCGAGACACTATAGATTCTATTTTTTCCCATTCTTCATCAGAGATCTCAGCATCTGCATAGTACTCCTTTAAAAAAGCCATGTGAGTAGCTGGATCTCGAAGGTCTTTCTTAAAGAACTTGCCTGCAGTAGTACTAATTTCCTGTGTCTGCAGAGCATTTTCGTATTTAAAGACTATTTCAGAAGCAATTTTTTCTTCTTTTAGAGCTGTGTGAAGCTGCTTAATTTCAGCCTGAGTAATTGGGGCTTTTGCTCGAACCCTAAACCTTGCTTTGTCAGGATAGTTTTGTGAATCTCTTAGTGTTTCTCCAAAGTCCCCATTCCACTCAATTGTCACAAAAGGCCGGCTGAAAGGTACTTCATAAAATGTTGACTTGTAGTTATCCTTGTCATCAATCTCCCAAAACAAGAACCCTTTGCCTGGGTCTTCACCATAGTTTTGCTGAATTGTTGAGCCTGGATATGCAATTCTCTTTTCTTTATCCAAGTACTGGAGCTTGTGAATGTCTCCTAAAAACGTAAATTCAAACTTACTAAAAAAATCAATATCGACGTCACCGTCGATATTCCAATCGATATCAGTAGTGGATCCATTTACTCCTCCATGAAATGTTGCAATGTTAACTTCACCCTCAATAGGTTCTACTTTATCCCAATTTTCTTCATCAAAACAAGAAAAGACAGACCAGTTAAAACCTTCAATTCCTATAGGATATGTTCCTGACTTTTTATACAGAAATATATTAGGATTGTCTAGTGCTGTCAGAATCGGTGATATTGCATCCTGCCGATGCTTATTTAGGATTAAACCATCATGGTTGCCTAAGATAACATGTGTGGGGGCAATGTCTGCCAGCCCCTTAAACCACCAAATTAGGCAGTCAATTAGCTCTGGAGATATTCCTTGTGTCTTAGAATGAACAATATCTCCGCCAATAAAAATGGCATTGGGGTTTAGTTTCTTAGCAATATCAAATAAAGCCTGGAAAGACTCTCTGTACTCTTCGTGCCGTGTCAGGCCTCTCCAGTGTACATCACTAATATGTAAACAACGAAATTTCGAATCAACCATATAATTACTAAATCAGAGAACCGCTTCTGATTTCTCCTATCTTGGAAAAAAGACGATGATTAGCATGCCATGATTTGGCATTCCGGGTCACGTCTTCGAACTCACCTAAATTCATATCACCTACATCCTTGTCAGGAGGAAGTGTTACGTATCTTACCTTAACGCCGTAAGAGGTTAGTTCTTTTGCTATTTTGTGCATCTTTTGAATTGCATCGTCGTCAAGCGAAAGAAGTACAGATGTCTGCATCTTGACAATGCGTCGGAAAAGCAAGGAGTCAGTTGGAAGATGCGATCCCAACAAACACCCTGAATTAGACCTTACTTTCATTAGGTCAAATGGGCCTTCAACTAAAACTAGTTCTTTTGACCAGTCAATATTTAGCTCGTTAAAAATAATGTCTTTCTTAGAAACCTTAGCATTTAAGTACTTAAACTTATTTTCAGGGTCTATAGATCTAGCAGAAAAGTAATTTAACTCGCCGGTGTCTGAAAATGAAGGAATAATTACCCTTCTTCGAAACTGAGAGGTTGTGCACGTACCTAATCGATAGTACCATATTTCTCTTTCTGTCAGTCCTCTAGATCGACAGTATTTTATTGCAGCTTTAATGTCTGGGTCTTTTGCGCCAAAATTATCTCCAAGCAACCTAAACCCTTTTGGAATCTTTAGCTTTTCGACTTCAACATCTTCGATGGAATCTTTGTCAGATCGTGATGACTTTACCCATTTTTTGAATATAGGGTGATCAGCTGTAGATGGTGATACCATGCGGACCACCTTAACAACATTTCTACCCTTTATCCCACAGACCCAGCAGTGATACATACCTTTTTCAAGGTTAATTACTAGCTTTTTCTTCGAAGAACCAGGCTTAGAACACTTTGGGCACTTTACTGACACATCATCGCCGTCGCGACTCATCTCCAGGTTGCCAAATGCTGCTTTTAACACAGACACTTTTTTAGCTCTATCAATCATCTAACAAATTATAGACGCTTTTTTAAATGTGTTCAAGTTTTGCAGCACGTGCAATCACGTATGCGTCAGCCATGTCATAACATCCGGGGTGAGTGATGACCTGATCCTTTCTGGGTCCACTTTTAAGAGTCTTTGTAGGCCACTTAAAGTCTTCTAGCTGATCTATAGCCCAGTCCATAACTTGAAGCTTTGTATCAGCGCCGCCTTTTCTTTTTGATATGATTTTAAGGCCTACTGCTTTTCTAGCTGCGTTAACATTGTAGAACTTAGGTTCTACGCCTAAGATATCTTCACTTAGATATGCAACGATTCCGTTAAACTTAGCTAGAGAAGAAAGTGTCTGTGCTGAAGAGAATCCTGATCTAAATGATTGTAGGTTTTCCTCAATGGCGATTTCAGTTATGTTGTGTTTTGCCTTAATTCTTCTAAGATCTTCAAGTACAACGTTTGCCTTGCTAAAATGACTTTTATGTTTTGCCAATGGTATAAAGCCTAAGTCAATTAAAGATGTCTCAGAATCCAATTCTGGGCTTAGGATGCAGTATCCTGTACAGCTTGTTGATATATCTAACGCAAGTATTGCCACTAAAAGTCCATCTTGAGCCTGAACATATAACCGTCTGTATCTCTCTTTGCTATCGGTTGAGCTAAATTAGCTCTTCCGATAATATTGAAGTTTTCGTCATGCAAATTGATAGACGTTATATAGACAAATTTATCCGCCGTTTCAGAGGCGTAATCAGATGGTACTAGGTTTTTATAATTTGGATTAGAAGAAGAGTTAATTTTACCCTTAGGCGCAGGAATATTGACCTCTAAGACATGAACATTATGATCACCCTGCATTGTTACTTCAAATTGTTCTTTTCCAAAGAAAGGTATGTTTGGAGTTTTAATAACAGAAATGCCTTCTTCGTATATGATGGCGCCGATTTCGTTCCAAGTTGCAACTTCTGACTTGCAATCAGCTCTAAATAAACCGCCTTTGCCGTTGTCCCTAATCGTCATAGCAATTCTATTGCTAGAGCCTGTAAGAGCACTATCTTTCACAATAAAAGATCCCGGCTTGATTCTATTTCCATAGAACAAATTAGATGCATCAAAGAATACAACTTCGTTAGAACTTGGATCTCTGGTTCTGTTTAGTATTGTTAAAATACCGCCAGGCTGAATACCTGGATCTTCCGGGGTAGCGCCCTCTAAGCTATTTAAGACAGATGCATCTGGATTATCGCGGCCGCCTGTAAAGCTTGACGGAACCGTAATAGCAGAATCGAACGTTCCTGTGACATCGATATCCTTGTTTCCGTTTGTTCCCTTAACTTGCTGCGTAAGAATTAAAGAGGTGATGTTTGCATCACCAAAGTCATCATAAACACTGCCTTGGGACACTGAAGGTGCAGACACAGTAATCAATCCGTTCATATAGCTGTTAACAGCCTCCATGAATCGATACCACACGTCGTTAATGTTGCCAACATCGGCGGAATCTCCAGAATCTTCGGCTGTTCTTGCATCAATAATGACTGTATTGTCACTAGTGTCATAAGACTTGTTGACAAAGTCGCTTAAAGAATCGTTCAAAAACTTAAAAGTTACTCTTTTTCCACTATGAGCAGTTAAACGAATTGTTGTCTTGTCAGCAATTGCTACGTTGCCTGTCCATATTATTTCTGCGGTTGCTTTTGAAGCGCCTACCCCGGGCAAACCTCTAAACTCTGACGTTATGTCCACCAGACCTTCAGGAATGGATCCTGTGCTTACCATGTTGTCAAGGCTTATTAACCCCAGGTTTTGCGTTCCAAATGAATCCACAAACTTATCTACAGCTGTTCCTGGGGTTTCTGGGTCGTTCTCGCCGCCTACAAAGTCACTCACAGTAGCATTTGCTATCAGCATCTGTGCTATTTTTGGAAACTTGTCCTGAATTGTAGTGTTTCCTTTGACTCCGTTTATGCCTTGTCTCAAAGTAACCTTTCCGCTACCAATAGAGCCAGATATGTCATTTTGAAATGCATTTTGGCCTCTTAAGGCAGTCAGAAAATTTGTATATGTGGCATCAGCTGTGTCGCCTATATCAACAGTAATTACACCCTCTAGATCTTTTGCTCCAGTTACGCCAGTTGTCTCAAATCTAAACTCATGTCTTGTACCGTTTTCTGATGTAAGTGCTACTTTGTTTCCATTTGCAGGCTGTCCTGTATACGATATGGATCCTGACGCTGGGATTATTCCAAAGTTTCCTAAGTGTGTTGTAGCTTTTCCTAAAAGAGACCAGTTAGGGTTAAAAAGACCATTGTCGTTAGGCAAAACTGTCAGATTGCCCTTTCTAATACTGTCAAACCCTCTGTCTTGATCACTAATTGCAATTCCATCTACGTTTGTTTTTTCTGCGTCATACAATAATTCATTGCATGACATAAATTGCGTAGAACCTGCATTTTCAGAAGATACAAGATGATAGTGTCTAGGTGATACACCTTGGACAAGCTCTCTTGTAAAGTTTGGAAGATTTAATTCTCTACCTCCGATACCAAAAGAAAGTGCTGCGTTGAAAGGATCGTTTGTTTTTGTTCTAAACGCCTGAAACGGTGTTTGTAGAACCTCTCTTTTTCTTGTCTCTTTAGTAAACCAGGGCGGAACGTAAAACATTAAGCTGCCACTCATTTCAGTAAGCGACCCTTTAGACCCTGTGACTATGTTTTCAACAGATCTGTACTCTTTCCAAACCCTAATTTCATGTAACTCAGCATTAAGAGGATTAGTAAATCTAAACTTTGTACTCTCTGGGTCTGTATGTGCCGGTTCTCCTGCTAATTCAAGTGCTTTATCATAAGCACCTCTGTACATAGAAATCAAGCCTTCCCGATATGCTGTGTTTATGTTAAAAAACCTTGCTAGTTGAGGCTCATTTCCTGCCTGAAAGCGCGTGTCTAAATAGTTTCCTACAATTAGTGCATCTGGGTCGCCATCCGGGATGTCCATTTTTAGTGGCATAAGATCATGGGCATAAGAATTTGAACAAAGAGGAAACTGTCCTACTAGTTTTCCGTCTACGTAAAAAGAACCAAGCCTATTGTTAATGGATTTTCCACCTCGAATTGCTACATGGTGCCAATGATTATGCTTAAGAACGTTGTCGTTTGTTACAGCAATGACCCCGGGGCCTTTCGTAAAGTCTGCGTTGAAGCCTTCAATACCGCCAGTTGCGGCTCTTGTTTGAAAAAGCTGCGTATTACTCTTTAGAGTGGCACCTTTTCTTGGATTTGACGAGGAACTAGTTCCATCTGAGTTATAAAGGCCAATCTTGTAAGGTCTTGTTTGAGAAGCATGGCCAAGCTGAAACATGATCCTAAACTTATCCGGATAGCCGTCTTGATCAACTGAGCTTCCTGATACTAGTGATATGCAATACGACGACGAGAGGTGCATAATAGTACCTGCATGATAGTGTGAATCTGCAGATGTTCCTCCCGGGCCATTTGTAGGAGTCTCGGTTGTGTATCTAGGGTTGATCCAAAACTCAAACGTAAACTCATTTCCCGGTGTGTAGGGAAAGTTATCTTTGTCAGTTGTTTGTGCACTTCCTGTCGAACATGGGTATATTAAGCAGCTAGAATTACTAGACTTGCTCCCAGTAAAGAAGTTTAGAGTGTGATAGTTGGGATAAGCCCACTCACACGCATCATAAATGGGACGATATCTAGGAAACAAAACGTTTTTGACAACGTTTTTTCTCATTGTGTCCTTACTAAACCTGTGTGAAGGCACAAACCTTGTTACTTCTACGCGCTTTGACTTAACAGCTGATTGCGGTGCATTATTGACTGCTGCTAAATAGTCTTCGACAGCTTCGGAGTATGAAGTTTTTCCTGACTGCGCTAGCTTTGATGCTGTTTTTCTTTTTTCCTCTAGCGTTTCTTCATCAAAAACTGAGTTTGTAAATCCTGCAGGAGGAACGGCGTCTTTTTCTATAGGTGATACCCTACCAAATACAGCAATAGATCCGGTCAAACCATTAGAACTTGAGATTAATGTTCTCTTTGGACTAGTCTGAAGTTTAAACTTCTCCAGATTGTCGTTAGTGATCGGTATAATGGCCATGAGCCCTCGCTTCTTTAGAAGTCTAACCGAACTCTAAACGTCACATCTCGCTCGTCATTTTTCTCAATCGGCCGTGAAAGCTTTGCGACCGCTAACAGGTTACCAAACTCATCGTGGAGACCCACTGTGGTCGGGAATGTAAAAGACCGCTGGGTGTCTTCTTGTCCTTGATCAACAACACGAATTCTGCCCGAGGCGTTTGTGAACGTTGGGTTGGTAGAATAGTTAAATTCATCAGCAGTAGCTCTGCAAAAGATAAGCGTACTGTTAATTGTGGTCACATTCTGGAATGTCATTGCAGTCAAAGTACCTGACTGGAATCTGCATGTCGCAAAATGGTCTAGAATCTGGTCAATTGAAGCAGAAACCATTAGATCAGGTACATACTTCGCTCTAAACCTACTGTTTGCCATGGCTGCACCGTCAGTGGAGCCATTATTTGTGCTAGCACCGAAAGAGCCGCCTGAAGATGCAAAGTTACCGATACCACCGCCGATCATCATTGTTCCTACTGGCTTACCAGACTTGGCAGTTCCACCATTCATAGCATCAACAGTACCATATACGTGCTGTGTGCCTGAAATAATCTTGGCAATATCAAAAACACATGTTCCGTGATCGTAGAATACTAGTCCTACCTTTCTAGATGTGTCGGTAGCAGATACGATTGCAGCCACATCGCCACCAAATGTTCTTTGTGTGTTTGTGGCAGCCCCAATATCTGTAAAAATCATAGAACCGGATGTTGAAGTCTCAGCAAGTGTCTCTCTATCTGAGAATCCATTCTTTTCATGCATTGTCATGGATCCGGTTTCATAGAATCTCATTGCAAAAGTTTCTTTTTTGATTTTATCTCTAGCAAAAAGCCGCTTGAATGATACAAAAAGTGCCTCATCAATTCTATTAGAAGCATTTGCGTCGCCAAAAGGAGAACTAAAAGAAGATTCAGCATCTCCTAACAATACTTTTGCGTACTGCTTGTAAATGTCAACCTTTTCTCTCATCATTAGTGACTGAGACGGGAACAAAAGTTTTCCTGCTGAGTCAATTCCTGTAGATGTGGCTGTAACTGTTGATCCACTCTCATAGAGACCAACTGTCATATCAAAAATTGGGTTTGCAGTCTGTAGTGTGAAGTCTTGATCATACACGGTCTGGTACAAAGAAGAGGTCACGCCAGGTCCTACACCACCCGTTACAAAAACTTGATATGCTCTTCTAGTAGTGGACCCCGAAACGTCCTCTTGGATGACGTCTACCAGCTGATTCAAGGCAGACCTTCTTACCTTGATATCCTCGGGTGAGATTCTCTTAAAACTTCCGCCTGTTAGTTGTGCCATTTGTTCCTCTTATTATGCGCTCGGTCTTGTTATTGTAACGCTAAAATCTTTTCTGTAACCAGACTGATCACCAATAATTGCTACGACCGCTGTAATTGTATTTTTGTTGCCCTGATTACCGTAAGTGTTAAAGACAGTATCGTCTAGGCCGGGCTGAAGCTGTAGTGTAAACTCCACACTTGCTCCATTCATTTCGTTAGGCACACCTGCCTGAACTGTGTACGAAGCAATTCGTGTCGAAGCTTCGATATTAAAAGGAGTTCTCTCGCTAACTGAAATAAACCTGTCAGGTACTTCAACAGTAAACGAAGTATCAGATACTCCGTCAGGAATTCTTGTTTCTCCTTCAATTGTCTGCTCAAAAACAACTCTTCTGGACGTATTGCTACTAGTATTGAAAGCAACTGTGTTTCCGGATAGTCCTGCAGTACCTTCAATTGACACCGTAGGCAATCTAACAATTGACGGATCAGGCAAACTTAGCATCCTGTGTTTTTGTGCAATAGTGCCGACAGTTTGTGCTTCAAAAATCGGCGTGTTCTTAATAATCTTTTCTTTTCCGACAGATCTTCCAAACTTTTCAATGATTGTGTAATCTACTTCGTCATCAGAAAGCGAGAAAAAAGCAATCTTAAAGTCACCCTTGTTAGCTGCTAAAAATTCTCTTCCTGTATCTGTTAAAACTGCATCAACAATAATGTTGTTGGTGGAGTGGTCTAAAAAACCCATAGTAATAGTCTCCTACTTTTCTTCAATTAAATATAACCCACACGATGTTTACGGTAAATCGTTTGATCTCTTCTTTGCATAGACACTTATTTTTTTGTTCTTTTTCCTATCAATTGAGACATAAGTGACCTGTATCTTGATCTTGTTGCCGATCTAATGAGCGACATTTCTCTTTTTGATTTCTTTCGTTCAACTTCAATTGTAAGTGTCTTACTTTTTTGCCTATCGAGATTTAGAACTTCAAACTTATACACACCTTTGTGCTCAGTATAAGCAAGGTGCTTAAGATCTTTTCCAGTATCTGATGCCAAAACCGGTGCTGGGTCCGCATCCAAATAGACTATCATTTTTTTGTGCATACTATCCTTCATAACATCTTCTGTCAGCCGCACGCTGTTAATGTTTTGTGCCTCTGTTGGACTAACATACATATTAGGATATTGTCTTGGGGCACCAGGCTGACTTATATTTTTTAACCTAATTGTGTTCGTATTGATGTCAAATTCTACTTCTGTTTGAGTTCCGTAATTTGAAAGATAACCATGTGCATCGACAGAACAGACTGTGTAAATGTACTTGGAAGATCTTCCAAATTCAACATCTTCATATGTCATAACTGGGTACTGTGAATTAAAAACCAGACTAGGGCTTGGATCTTCACCTGTAATAACTTGATCTGCAGTCGCTGAATCGTTAAAGTTATATTGCCTTTGCAAAACAAATGGATCAAAAATTGTTCGCCGCCGGAAAACTTGAAAGCCTTTTATGTCTCTTTGGGAAGTAATTGGATGCCTCCAGTCAATTACTAACGAATTTTCATTATAGTCATAACGATAAAATATAGCATCAGGAGGTGGAGGTGCTTCAGACTCAACAGTCATAATTCGAACGTCTTTTGAAGGGTCACTTTCAACTAAAAATCTAATCTTTCTTATTGAAGGCTCTTCTTTTTCTTCGTCTACATCAATGGTCATCTCTACTAACGTAACAGAAGACACTTCGTATATGTACTCTTCCCCGTAAGCTATTTTTGTGTCAATAAACTCAGTGCTTTTTACTCCGTCAATACAATATCGATCTCCGCCTCTAGAGCGCTGCCCAAAGCCTATAGGTCTTTTTTGCCCACCGACCATTATAAACTTGTTGATCACGTAACCAACAGTTCCCATTCGAGGAACAATATGGGCATCAACTTCTTCAGGCGATCCAATAATTTCTACATCAGGCTCGTAATCAACATCCAAGTTAATTGATGCTAATGAAGACTGCCTTACACTATTTTGAGCTTTAGTTAGTCGATCTAGATGCCAAACAGGTGGGTACGATCTATACTGATTTGCTCCTACTATGTCTGCCATAAATCTTGCATCAATATGTGATGTTGTCTTAAATGACTGAGCAGAGTCAAAAGGTTTTTCATCAACATCTAAGACCTCATTTGGAAATATCGCGTCACTAAAAATTTCTTCAGAAACTAAAAAGATTAGCTCTTCTCTAGTAATGTAAGTCCCTGTAACAGAATCAACTATGTTGGCAATGTCTGTTTGTGAAATGTAGGATGGTTCAGTAATGTCAATTCCCATGGACAATGCTATGCGTCGAACTTGACGCATAATCTTTTTTCTAATTCCTGGCGCGTAAAACTTAGCAGACTCCAAAAATTCTGTTGTTAGTGCAGATGCTCTGTTTATTTTGTGTTTGTTTCTCGTGACAATTCCAGATCTTGCTTCATTGTCAAACTCTTCATGATATCCTTCAAGACAAGAAGAATAGTTGACTACAATAAATCTTGGGTGTGACTTCTGCAGCACTTGTCTTTTTAGTGCATCTTGATCTGCTGCGCCGGTTGTCTTTGTAATTGATGACTTGTTTCCTTGATGAGCTTTGCGGATTATTGATTCTTCTGGTTCAAAAAAGTTATAGTAAAACTTAACTCTAACGTCATCTACTAAAGGAAAATTTGAAGTAAAAACTTCTCTTGATGGAAAGCTATCTTTTGACATTATCTAACCCTTACTTCGCAATAAATGCCTGTCAAATCAAACGTATTTTTATCTTGTCTAGGTCGTGTTTTGCCTAAAAACCTTTTTTGCTCAATTGCCAGACCCTCTTTGGTGTCCAGAACAAAGTCATCCTGGTTTACTTGAACATAAAACACTCTGTCAAATATTGATGTACTAAGTATTTTGTGTCTATCAAGCTCAGCTGTAAACAAGCTAGAAGATGCAAATCTAACCATATCATTTTGATCATTTTCAGTTAACAT
>MDSV01057960.1_pt1 | contig 11899 bp, 10 predicted proteins | sample 810851 | NCBI WGS metagenome assembly MDSV01 (sample SAMN05326640, study PRJNA326480) | marine metagenome | isolation source: seawater | place: Atlantic Ocean: North East | collected 2012 | reverse complement strand
GGATCAATACCGAAATCCAGCTCGCCCATCAGGGCCTCACCGCTGAGTTTCAGCAGAATTCGCTTATATTTCGCGCTTTTTTGCTCGGCCATGAACCTTCTCCTGAAAATGTTTGGCGTATTCTACGTATATTTGCTTCAGACATATACAAATATGCCGGGCAAGCCCGGCATATTAATGGTGGTTTTCAGAATGTGAGCCCCACCGGTGCTGTTATCAACCTTTCAGCTGTGCAGCAACCTCAGCAGCGAAGTCAGTTTCTTCGACTTCGATACCTTCACCTACTTCCATACGCAGGAAGCTGATGACTTCTGCACCGCCTTCTTTCGCCAGCTGACCAACAGTCAGGTCTGGGTTCTTAACAAAAGGCTGCTCGAGCAGGCTGTTTTCCTTCAGGAACTTCTTGATACGACCGCCCATCATCTTCTCAACGATCTCATCTGGCTTACCAGCCATGTCAGGCTGTGCTTTGATGATCTCTTTTTCTTTCTCGAGAACGTCAGCAGGCATATCTTCGCCACGTACAACACGTGGGTTAGATGCTGTAACGTGCATAGCGATGTCTTTCGCCAGCTCTTCGTTACCGCCATTCAGAGCAACGATACAGGCGATTTTGCCGTTTGAGTGAACGTATGCACCAACAGTGTCAGCTTCTACGATTGCTGGACGACGTACAGTGATGTTCTCACCGATTTTCTGAACCAGAGCTTCACGAGCGTCTTCCAGTTCACCAGCCATCAGTGCAGCAACGTCCGCTTCTTTAGTCTCAGCCAGCTTAGCTACGACTTTGTCTGCGAACGCAGCGAAGTTAGCGTCGCCAGCAGCGAAGTCAGTTTCAGAGTTGATCTCAACAATAACAGCATTGCCTTCACCAACTACAACACGCAGCTTACCTTCAGCAGCGGTACGGTCAGCTTTCTTAGCCGCTTTCAGACCTGAGTTCTTACGCAGATCTTCGATTGCCTGGTCGATGTCACCGCCAGCAGCAGTCAGTGCTTTTTTGCACTCCATCATGCCTAGGCCAGTACGTTCACGCAGCTCTTTTACCTGGGCAGCAGATACAGTTGCCATGTGGAATATCCTCTTAAATCTATAAATTGACGATAAAGATTTAAAAAAAGGGGCTAAGCCCCTTTTTTCGTATTCAGCTCTGATTACTCAGCCGCTGGCGCTTCTTCAGCAACTTCAACAAACTCATCAGCAGATGCGCCGCCTTGCTTGCCTTCCAGGATCGCGTCTGCAGCTGCAGAAACGTAGATCTGGATAGCGCGGATTGCATCGTCGTTACCTGGGATAACGTAGTCGATGCCATCTGGGTTAGAGTTAGTATCAACGATACCGATCACTGGAATGCCCAGCTTGTTGGCTTCCTGAACAGCGATACGCTCGTGATCTACGTCGATAACGAACATAGCGTCTGGCAGACCGCCCATCTCTTTAATACCACCGATAGAACGCTCGAGCTTGTCCATCTCACGTGAACGCATCAGAGCTTCTTTTTTGGTCAACTGTTCAAAAGTACCGTCTTTCTGCTGTGCTTCGAGGTCACGCAGACGCTTGATAGACTGACGGATAGTTTTGTAGTTGGTCAGCATACCGCCCAACCAACGGTGAGCAACAAACGGCATGTTCGCGCGTTCTGCCTGCTCTTTGATGATCTTACCTGCTGCGCGCTTAGTACCAACAAACAGAACCTTGTTGTTTTTCGCAGCCATACCTTCGATCAGTTTCAGCGCGTCGTTAAGTGCTGGAACAGTCTGCTCGAGGTTGATGATATGAATTTTGTTGCGGGCGCCGAAGATGTACTGACCCATTTTTGGGTTCCAGTAACGAGTCTGGTGACCGAAGTGTACGCCTGCTTTCAGCAGGTCACGCATGCTAACTTGTGCCATTGTTCTACTACCTTATGTGTAGGGGTTATGCCTCCACGAACCCTGAGCCCCGACCTGTCGAAACAGGCACCCCGGCACGTCAGTTTCAGTCCGTGTGTGTCGTTTAAGTATTTACGTGCAACTACTTCGCAGTAGCACGGCGCTGAGCGCGGGCGCTTTATACCATTTTGCGTGCCTATATGCCAGCAAATACACAATCCTTTTACGGACTTCTTATTCAACGGTTCAACCCCAGCCACACAAGAAGTACAATACAATCATTGCTATTCAATGAAACGGAAGATCTCCTCTGATGGGTGTAACGATCAATACGGCGGAAGACATCGCCAAAATGCGGGTAGCCGGGCGTCTGGCTGCAGAAGTTCTGGAGATGATCGGCGACTATGTAAAGCCGGGTGTGTCTACAGGTGAGCTCGACCGCATTTGCCACGACTATATAGTCAACGAGCAGAAAGCGATTCCAGCCCCTCTCAATTACAACGGTTTTCCGAAGTCGATATGTACCTCAGTGAATCAGGTCATCTGTCATGGCATCCCCAGCGACGATAAGATTCTGAAGAAAGGCGATATCGTTAATATTGATGTCACCGTCATCAAAGATGGCTACCACGGTGACACCAGCAAGATGTTTATGGTGGGCGACGTGCAACCTGCGCTGGATCGTCTTATCCGTGTCACTCAGGAGTCACTGTACCTCGCGATTGATATGGTCAAGCCCGGTGTTCAGCTCGGTGATATAGGCCATGCGATTCAGACATACGCTGAATCCAACCACTACTCCGTTGTCCGGGAGTACTGTGGCCATGGTATCGGCAAGGTCTTCCATGAAGACCCTCAGATCCTTCACTATGGCAAACCGGGTACTGGTATGGCCATTCAGGAAGGCATGATTTTCACCATCGAGCCAATGATTAACCTGGGCTCCCGGCACAATAAATTGCTCAAAGACGGCTGGACTGTAGTAACCAAAGACCGCAAAGCATCAGCTCAGTGGGAACACACTCTGCTGGTGACTGCTGACGGTGTCGAAGTCTTAACGAAACGCAAAGAAGAAGAGCAGTTCTGGAAGTGACCGATCTATCTGACATGCCGGTACTACCTCAGGTAGATGAAGATGCCCTACTGGAAGAACTGAAGGAGAAATCCCTCCCTCTCCCCGTCATCAAGCCTCTTCTTACCCGCATTCAGGATGAAGCTCACCATTATTTCCGGGAAACTCTCGATGCCGACCTGCTGGTCCGGCATCGTGCCACGCTTATCGACCGGGTTTTACGCGCACTCTGGCGCTTCCGTAATATTGCGACGCAAGACATCGCCCTGATCGCAGTGGGCGGTTATGGCCGTGCGGAACTGCATCCTCACTCTGACATCGACCTGCTCCTGCTTGCTCGTGACGAAGACAGCATCAACCGCCACGCCAGTGACCTGCAGGACTTCATTACCCTACTTTGGGATATCAAACTCGATATTGGCCACAGCGTCCGCACTCTGGATGAGTGTGTTACCGAGGCCAAAGGCGACCTGACCATCATCACCAACCTTCTTGAAAGCAGAACTCTTATCGGTGATGAAACACTGCATTCCGAACTTCGCGCACGGATCACCCCAGAAGCTCAGTGGCCGGCTGCGGTCTTCTTCGAAGCTAAGTCAGAAGAGCTCAATACCCGCCACGACAAGCACAACAGCGCCGATTACAACCTCGAACCCAACGTTAAAAATTCGCCCGGTGCTCTGCGTGATATCCAGACCATCACCTGGGTGGCCATCCGACACTTTGGTAAAGGCACCTTACAGGCGCTGGAAGATAACGGCTTCCTGACCGAGTTCGAGCATAAAAGATTGGCCAGCAGCGTGAGCTTTCTCTGGGAAGTACGATACGCCCTACATATGCTGGCAGGTCGCGAGGAAGACCGGCTTCTTTTTGACCTTCAGACTCAGGTTGCAGAAGTTCTGGGGTACAAAGACACAGGTCGACAGCTCGGCGTCGAGCGCTTTATGTCACAGTTCTATCGTCATCAGCTCTCCACCATGGAGCTGAGCGATATGCTGATGATGCACTTTACCGAAGACTATATGCAGTGTGACGACGACACCATCACACCTGTGAATGAGCACTTCGTGCTGTGCAATGGCTATCTGCAACTGACCACACCAGACCTGTTCGAGAAAGAACCTGCCTGGCTGCTCAGAGTCTTCCCTATGCTGGCACAGATCTCAGAATCTAAAGGCATACACTCCGCGACGATCCGCGCCCTTCGCGACAACCGTAATCTGATTGATGAAGAGTACCGGCAGAATCCAGAACACAATGCCATCTTCATGACTCTCATGCGCAGCAGATCACGTGTTGTGCGTGAGCTGTCCCGCATGATGCGCTACGGTATTCTTGGTCGTTACATCCCATCGTTCGGTCGGGTGATCGGCATGATGGAATACGACCTGCTGCACAAGTACACAGTCGACGAGCATACCTTCCGTATGATCCGGCTACTGCGGCACTTCCGTTACGGCGACGTTCGAGAACGCTTTCCCATTGCATCACGCCTGATCCACAAGGTTCATAAAAAAGAAGTGCTCTATCTGGCGGCACTGCTTCACGACGTGGGCAAGAGCCGCGAAGGCGATCATGCTGCCAATGGTGGCGAGATTGCCGAAGCCTTCTGTATACAGCACGGACTTAAGCCAGCTGATACACATATGGTCACCTGGCTGGTCAGTAACCACTTATTAATGTCGAACGCTTCCCAACGCCTCGACCTGAGCAATCCTGATGATATTCATCAGTTTGCCGTAGAGGTAGGTGATCAATACCACCTCGATATGTTGTTCCTGATTTCTGTGGCAGACACTCACTCAACCAACCCTGAGCTGTGGACGCCATGGCGTGCAGAACAGATGCGCGAGCTGTACAGAAATACCCAGGCAGCGCTGCGCCGTGGTCTGGAAAATCGCCTCCATAAAGATGATGTGATTGAAGAGATCCAGCAGGAAGCCATTGCACAACTTCAGGATTACGGCCTGCCGGAAGCGCGCGCCAGAGAGATCTGGGGACAACCAGGGGAAGACTACTTTTTACGCGAAGGCGTCGACAATATCGTCTGGCAAACCCGCGAAATAGATGCGCACGGCAACAGCGCTAAGCCGCTGGTTTCTGTACGACAGACCTCCGACCGTCAGTTCGAGGGTGCCACACAGATATTCCTCTTTATGAAAGATCAGCCCAATCTGTTTGCGGTAACAACGGCAACCCTGGACCAGCTCAACCTGAACATTCAGGACGCGCGCATCATGACCTCTGAGTCCGAGAATAACGCGGTCGATACCTATATTGTTCTGGACGAAAATAACGAAGCGATTACTGACCCGGAGCGCATCCGCGTCATCCGCAATACCCTATGCGACGCACTCGATGAGCCTGAAGAATTCGACACCATCATACGTCGCCGGACCTCACGCGTTCTGAAACAATTCGATGTACCTACCCAGGTGACTATCAGCAACGACCCTCTGATGCGCAGAACCGTGCTCGAGGTCACTGCCGCTGACCGCCCGGGCCTTCTGGCACGAGTCGGCAGTATCCTTATGGATTTCGGCGCTCAGCTCCAGGGGGCTAAAATTCTGACGGAAGGTGAGCAGGTATCCGATATCTTCTTCATCGTCGACGCGAACGGTGAGCCGTATTCAGATCCGACCTCCTGCGAAGAGCTCTGCAAAGCTCTGGAAGACGGGCTGGATGAGCAGGTCGAAGAACAATCCGCAGTTTAATAAGACAATTAGAAAACTCAGCGAAACAACCAATACCAATTTATCCCCTCGTTACACCCCAGTAAGCGCGATAGACTAATCGCTAACCGGAGGTACTTATGACGCAACGCACTCTCGAAAATATCATTCGTAGTTATCCAAGCTCAGACGGTGATGGCGTAAAAATCAGACGCCTTGCCCTCTTCAATCAACGCGATGCCGATCCTTTTCTGATGCTCGACGAGCTGGTGTCCGATGACGAAGCGGATTACATGGGGGGCTTTCCGCCTCACCCTCATCGCGGAATGGAAACGCTGACCTATTTGCGCAAAGGCGCTCTGATCCACAAAGATCATATGGGCAACCGGGGCGAAATACGCAGTGGTGGCGCTCAGTGGATGTCTGCTGGGCGCGGTATTATCCACAGTGAGATGCCTGAACTCGATCAGGGTGGCCTCCATGGTTTTCAGCTATGGATCAACCTGCCAGCAAAAGACAAAATGAGTGCACCGGATTACCGGGATGTTCCGCAATCAGAGATCCCTGTGGTTGCTCTTAATACGGGTGGCGAAGTCAGAGTTCTTGCAGGTGATTGGTACATCGAAGATCAGCAGGTGGAAGGGCCTCTGGACAAGCTGGCCGCTAACGCCAGCTATCTGGACGTCTCTCTTACTCAAGGTGAGATACTGACACTCCCGGTCACTTCGGGCAAACGTGCCATCGTTTACGTCTATAAGGGGCAGCTGGCAACAGGTCAGTCACTGCCAGAGAAGCCGTTACTGATTTACAGCACCCAAGGGGAAGAGCTCGTTTTTAAAGCCGAAAGTGATGCGAACTTTCTGGTACTGACAGGTGACCCAATCCTTGAGCCCGTCGCACACTATGGTCCGTTTGTGATGAATACGCATGAAGAGATTGAGCAGGCCATCAAGGATTACAACAGCGGCCAGTTTGGCCGCTGAGGGAAAGATGCCAGCCTGTTTTCAGGCATCCTACTTTCTCTGATTTACTTCTTTCTCTTAATAGGCGCAAAACCTTCACTGTCCATCAGGTTACCTGCGGGACGTGAAGGCCGGGGCCCGTTTTTCTTCTTCGGAGACGGGCCTTTTTTCTCGGCAGCTTTCTTCGCGGCCGCTTTTTTAGCAGCAGGCCCACGTGGTTTTTTCTTCTTAATACCAGCAGCCTTGCCCGAGGCCTTAACCTTCTTAGGCCCTGTATACTTCGCCTTAAGCTCTTTGATCGTACGTGAATCCATCTCCTGCTGAATGTAGCGTTCAATGGCCGCTTTCAGGTTCCATTCATTCGGGGCAATCAAGCTGATCGCCAGACCACTGCGCCCTGCTCGCCCGGTTCGACCAATACGATGAATATACTCATCACCCTTGCGGGCAAGATCGTAATTGATCACCAGATCCAGCCCGTCAACATCAAGCCCCCGTGCTGCCACATCGGTTGCTACGAGTATATTCCGTCGACCTTCACGAACATTCTGCATGACATAATTGCGTTCATCCTGCGTCATATCACCGTGGAGTACGGCAATACCCTCTCTATGGCGACGAAGGAACTCGCTCAGACGTTCAGCTTCTGTGCGCTTATTAACGAATACAATCGCCTTATCATAGGTTTCATTGGCAAGGAGCCAGGTTAACAGGCGATCTTTATGGGCATTGTCATCAGCCAGAATGCGCTGCTGAGTAATATCGTCATGACGCTCCTGGATACCTTGCGTAGTGATCTCTACAGGATCCTTAAGCCACGAACGTGCTGCACGCCCTACGCCTTCATGGCGCAAGGTTGCGGACAACATCAGCGTCTGACGCTCAGAGCCACACTTGCCAACAATAAGCTCCATATCTTCAGAGAAGCCCATATCCAGCATCCGGTCCGCTTCATCAAGAACTAAGAACTCGATATCTCCCAGCTCTGCCGTTTCGCGCTTCAGATGGTCAACAAGCCGTCCGGGTGTTGCAATAAGGATCTCCGGGTTCTTACGCAGCACGGCAGCCTGATACTTGAACTCTTCACCGCCGGTTAACACTCCGGCCTCAAGATGATTCATATCGGTCAGGCGCTTAGCATCCTTGAATACCTGTCGGGCGAGCTCGCGGGTAGGAACGATCACAAGAGCACGCGTGGCGCTGTCTGGTGCATCGACCGTCAGTAACTTCTGCATAATCGGCAACAAGTAGGCAAAGGTCTTACCACTGCCCGTTTCTGCGCATACCTGAACGTCACTCCCGCGTAATACTTCAGGGATAACCTCAAGCTGCACGTCTGTTGCTTCTGTAATGGACTGTTTTTCAAGCCCGGCAATTAGCCTTGGGTGTAATTCTGTTCCGGCAAACACGCTGAAATCCCGCTGGAGAAAAAACGCGAGTATACCAGACCTTAAAGCGCAGGACTGCGCTGTCGGCATTAGCACTACACACTCACTCAGCAACACCTTAGACTAACGATACATACCTTACTTCAGGAATACGGATATGAAGAAAGTGATCAGCCTGACGTTGATCAGCGCAGCCATAGCAGGTTGTGCAACCACCTTGACCGGCCGCAATCAACTTATGATCGTCTCGCCGAATTCAGCGATTGTGGAGTCTCAAAAAGCGTACGCGAGCACCGTAGGTGAACTCGATCAGAATGATCAGCTGGTCACGGACCCTGCCTGGGTAAAACGCATTGAGACAATCACCGGGCGACTGGTCACTGAAGCGATAAAACTTGATCCGGACACCAAAGACTGGGACTGGAGCGTCGCGATTATTGACGACCCTGATACCCTAAATGCCTGGTGTATGGCTGGCGGGCGTATGGCGATCTACACCGGTATCGTCACCCAGTTAAATCTGAACGACGATGAAATCGCACAGATCATGGGGCATGAAATTTCTCATGCCCTGGCCAATCACACTGCTGAACGCATGTCCCGTGCAGTACTCATGAATGGCGCGCTGGCAGCAACGGCCGTCGTCACTGATAACAATGGCTATGTGCTGACAGGAACCGCCATGGCAGCCAAGGTCGCACTGGAATTACCAAACAGTCGTACCGCTGAATCAGAAGCTGACGAAATAGGCATCGAGCTGGCTACTCGCGCCGGATACAACCCAGATGCTGCGGTGAGCTTATGGAAGAAAATGGCAGAGGCCGGAGGTGGCGGAGGCCCGGAGTTCCTGAGTACCCACCCTTCTCCTGATAACCGGGCATCAACGCTCGATAAACTTGGAGAAAAAATGCTACCTCTGAACCCGCAACTTAAAAAGTCTCAGGTTTACCCTGTGACCATAGTGACGGATGCGGATCAGATCTGAGGAACCAGACCCGACGAGCCAGATCTGAAAAAGAAGATCCGAAAAAAGAGAGACGCCAGTATCGATCAGAGATCGATACTGGTCGCTTTGAGATACTGAGCACGGAAACCGTTTACGACAGTCTCTCCAGCAGTACGATTACCTACGGTAATTTCACCAATGTAAATATCGCTCTTCGGCGCGTTAGCGTAATACTCATTGAAGAAAGCCAGCATGGCATCGCTATCCGTTGGATCAACACCACGGGAAGATGGATCGGGCTTACTTAGTTCAAGTACGAAATTACCGTCAGAGGTAGCGCTGAACTTCAGAGGCTGGATATCGCCAAAACCCAGATTCAAGCCCAAATAAAACTGGTCAATCTGTAACAAAGATCCCGTACCGGTACATGCATCTCCGCATGTATCAATCTGAAATTCCTCAGCCAACAGAGAAAGGTTCAACTGCCCCAGAAGCTCTGACTGACCTGAATCATCGGGGCGCGACCACAGAGTAAACCCCGTACCGTCCAGATACACTCCACTCATATCTATATTCCAGACATGATTGGTACCATCGGCAAAGTCGAGCGTGAAGCGGGACCCTATGTCTGCCCCGCTTCGCCTGATAGAGGAGCGCTGCCCACAGTCCGCAGCAGAGGCAAAAATACAATCCATCACGTACTGCCGGGTATTCTGAGCGGTTGAGGTATATACATCAGTAAGAATCTGCAATGCAGCAACGTCATCGCCGATAGCAGGTGCGTCACCGGTATAGAAATCAGCAGGGTCACCGTCCCAATCCGAACTGCCGCGAACGCTTCGGACTACCCAAGGGTTCAGATAGCTACCAATATCTACAGGTATCCTCACTGAGCCGTTCTGGCTACCCTTGCCCATGATGTAGAACTGATCCCACTGAATCCCGACTTCATTACTGCTGCCATCTTCAATTCCTGTAACGGATAACGACGCGTCGTCAGTACTGAATACGAAATCCTGCAGGGCAAAGCCCAGGCCAGCTCCACTTTGGGAGGACATTTCGGCGTCATCAAGCGCCTGCAGGTCCGCGTTTGCAGAATGAGCAACAATCAAAGCGGCGGATAAAGACAATAGTTTTCTCATATCATCAGCACCCCTTAATCCGGCCAACACAGGTCGCTACCCTTTGCGTACCATTCGTAGCTTCTTCAAGCGTCAGGTACAGAGGATACTTAGTCTCATTACCGGATTGGTAACGCGCGATGTTTAAATAAGCACCCTGATCAGTAAGAACACGATCAGTTCCAGGGACGCCTGACAGGTCTTCCCATGGCACTGACTCAGTCTGCATTGAGATAAATACACCACTGGCAGAACCATCTTCAAAAGAAGCGTCCTTATCACCAATGTAAATTGACTGGTAGATGCTTGTACGGAAACAACCAGGCGTACCAGTCACCTCACAATCATCTGCACGGGTGAGCAAGGGAACCAGAGTAGGAATCAAACCACCCTCGTCAGAATCGAAGTTACGGCCATTCGGCACACCAAACCATGAAGCACGCTTCACGTACGCAACATTCAGGCTATCTGCACCGTCGCCTGTTGCAGCATCAAGAAGATCGACCTGAGTATAAATCTCGGTACCCTGTGCTAAAGCAAGTGCAGTACAGTTGATAAAGCCAGCCCCAGGACAATTCTGGTTATAAACGACCGCAGCGTCACCGCGAATCTCGCCTTCGATCTTACCTGTCAGAGAGACAAGATCGCCCGAGAGATCACCTTGAGCCTTCTCGAACCCTACACGAAGTCCAGAGATTCGTTTTTCATCATTCTCGATTTTATATGCAAGTTCGATGTAGGGGTTCTTTGCCATAAACGGCACATACTCTGCGTTCGCAGCGTCATCGTAGTTATCGACACGACCCAAGGCAAAGTTATTAATGATAATGTCGGAATCGTATACCTGGATGCTGCCATCCGGATTGGTAACGATATTCCGATCATCATCGGTCACAGGGACTGTGCCATCCACATAAGCATCACGATCAAAGCGGCTGACCCTGAGCTCATCAATGTTGAATACGGTCTCGAGTTCCATCCCAAGGTTAACCTTGGTGAACTCATAATCGCCGGACCAGTTTCCTGCGCCCTGATTGTATGAACTTGTGTCAATAGTGATGAATGCCTGCCCTGAAACATCAGACAGGTCACGGTCGGTCATTGGCTCAAGCGCACAAACCGACGCACTTGCAACAAGACCAGACAAGACGAAAACTGGACCTACATCCTGTAAACGCATACTTCACCTATTTTTGAATTTATTGAACAACTGTCAGATTAAATTAAAAGTAGTTCTCCTATCAGGTAATTTCCAATCAAGGATCGGTAAACAACCTGCATCAATACGGGCCATAATGACATGCAATGCCTTACTTCAAAAGGAACATTTTCATAATTATCGATATATATCAGTTGGTTACAGAGAGTTACACTCTCTTTCAGGTAGACACATGTAATAAATCACCAACACAGAGTTAAGGTCGCTAGTGAACTGAAAAGCAAGGGACAGGATGAGTGAGAGTACAGATGGAGGTGCCAGGACTAGTTGCAAGAGTCGAGCTTCTTCCTGACAGCATCGCCATTGCCGGTGTCATCTCCGCGAAGGCGGGAATCCATATGCGGCCCTTTTCCGACAGCGTTGTAGCCCGGTGCATTGTCTGGGATGCGGTCCCCTCCGACATGTTCCATGATGAGCTCGAGCGATCCATCGCGCATAACCAGGCAACCTGGCATAAACCCTGGATAAGAAAAAACCCCAGCAGGTTACCCTGCTGGGGTTTTGAATAGACTGGGGTCGCAGGCGACCTTGACGTGTTCGGCAAGCTCGCAATGAAAAAACCCCTGACTGCGTAGGCAATCAGGGGTTTTGAATAAGAGCTTGACGATGACCTACTCTCACATGGGGAGACCCCACACTACCATCGGC
>MDSV01110875.1_pt1 | contig 11901 bp, 10 predicted proteins | sample 810851 | NCBI WGS metagenome assembly MDSV01 (sample SAMN05326640, study PRJNA326480) | marine metagenome | isolation source: seawater | place: Atlantic Ocean: North East | collected 2012 | reverse complement strand
ATAAATTATTTATTTAAAAAATTAAAATGACAATATTAATCACAGGCGCTGCAGGTTTTCTTGGCCACCAACTTTGGAAAGCTCTTGAAAATGATAAAATTCAAGTGGTAGGTATAGATAACCTATCATCAAAGCCAGTGATCAAACCACACAAAAGATTAATCAAAAAAAATCTTCAGTCTATTGATCAAAAGTTTTTAATTAAGCATAAAATAAAAACTATTTTCCATTTTGCTGCAAAAAAAAATGTTAAAAATTCTTTTTATAACCTAAATGAATCGACTGAAAACTATGATATGACATTAAAGCTACTTGATGCTTGTAATGGGTCATCGGTAAAAAAAATATTCATTGCATCTACTTGTGAAATATTTGGTTACCAAAATAAAAAACTTAATGAAAAATCAAGATATAATCCTTTCTCTCCTTATGCGGTTTCTAAAGTTGCAATTGAATATCTTATTGATGTTTATTCTAAACTACTTACTAATATTAAAATTACATCTTTAGTTTTTTTTAATACTTATGGCCCTACAGAAGGAACCGATGCCGTAATTCCAAATTTTATAAGTAAGGCTGTAAAGAATCAAAATATAATCATTGAAGGTGATGGTTTGCAAGCTAGGGACTTTACTTATATAAGTGATACTATAGACACCTTGTTAAAAATATATAAACGAAAAAAATATTTCAGAAAGATAAACATTGGATCTGGTAGAGATGTAAGCATAAATTTTTTGTCAAAATTTATAAAAAAAAAATTTCCAAAAGCTAAAATAGAATATAAAAAAAAGAGGCCAAATGAAATTAAGACATTTATAGCAAACAACACTCTTATAAAAAAAAATTTTAACTTTAAATCTATTATTAAAATTGAAGAGGGTCTAAATAAAATTATCAAGTTTTATGGAAAAATTTAATATAAGTTTGATTATATTAGGTTTGGCATTCCCATATCTCTTGATTAATTTTTTTCTACTAAAAAAATTTAGTATTTTCCAAAGGAAAATTTCTATGATAGCGAATAAAAGATGGGGAGACTCAAATAAATCTCATCTCGGTGGTGTTGTTTTTTTTTTTAATTTTTGTATTAGCTTTGCAATATACTTCTACATTAATGATTTATTAAATTTAAACAATATTGACCTTGAAAAAAAAAAAATAATAGCGTTATTTTTTGCAATTAATATAGGTTTCTTTTCGGGTCTGTTAGATGAGATTGAAGTTTTGCCACCATTTACAAAAATTTTAACTCAATTTTTTGCTTCATTATTTTTTATTTTTGGTAATATTATTATTAGTATTACAGGCGTTTATTTGATTGATATAGTTTTAACGTCATTATTTTTTATTTTTATTATCAACGTTGTAAATATTTTTGACAATATTGACATGGGTCTTGCTGCACCTATGTCTATAATTTTTTTATTTTTCTACTCTTTAGGTATTTATAGTTTTGATAATTTTTATAGCATTATGTTAATCATGATGTTGCTAAGTTTAATGGTATTCATGGTTTATAATTTTTCACCTTCAAAACTATTTATGGGTGATTTAGGTTCTTTTCAATTAGGGATAATATTGTGTTTTTTTTTAATTGAAAAAGTTTTTAAGTTAAATTTTTTACCATTTAGTCATAATGCTAATTTTTTTATGAACTTGCTGATAATTTCACTAGTTATACCACTATTTATCTATGATTTTATATTTGTTTTTTTTAGAAGAATTTTAAAAAAAAAGAACCCATTTAGAGGAGATACTGATCATTTGTCTCATAATCTATTTAGAAAATTTAAAAGTGCAAATATAGTAAGTTTTATATTTGTTTTAATTCAAATATTTAGCATATTGCTTGCATTACAAATTATAAATAACTTTAAAAATCCATTAGAGGAGATATTAAAAATATTTATTTTTCACTTGCTTGTCTCAATATCATTATATTTTTTAACTAAGAAAATTATTACTCGTTAAAATATTGCCAATTCTATCAAGCAGTTTTTTAAAAATTGATTGAGACTGTGATTTAAAATAATTTTTATAGATTTTAAAATATTTTTTTGAAAAAATTGGTTTTGAGAGAAATTTAACATTTGGCTTTATATAAAGCATATTATCATCAAGATACTTACTATCAGTACAATGCATGCCTGAACCATCCATCCCAATATTTCTAACGTAACTCTTTAATGGATTACAACATAATTTTTTTCTAATATAAATTGTTGCATACCAAAAGATTGCCCAAGTATTAATTTTTCTATTAGCATTTTTTAATATTTGAGACCAAAAAAGACCTGAGCCCTCTAAATCAAATTCACTGACATCTTTTTTAGAAAAACTATTAATTAATTTATTTGGGTTTTTTTCAAACTTTTTCCATCTATTTTTCCATGTGGCCCACCCCCAACAATTCATATAATAAGAAAAAAAAACTTTCTGTTTTTCTTTTTCATCAGGTTTTAAATGTGAATGTCCTGCTACATGCCAAACTTTTAAATTTTTTTCATATTTATTCAGTGACTCATTCATAAAATCTAAAAAAAGAGGACTAGTTACAATATCGTCTTCAACTACTATTATTTTATCATTTTCCTTTAAAACAAAATTTATTCCATCAATTATAGATTTTGAAAGTCCTAAATTTTTTTTACTCCTATAAATTTTAATTTTTGCAAAACCAGTAATTTTTGAAATATAATTAAACACTTCATTATTTTTTATAATATCCTTTTTTGATTTAGGGCCATCTAAAAAAATATAAAGTGAGGAGTTGCTTGCTAAATAATTATTTTTTAATGATGCTATTGTCAATTTTAAATGGTTTGGTCTATTATAACAAAAAAGTGCTATTGGAGCTAATTTAGACATAAATATTTAATTCATTCGTTTAAAAGTGGTATTTGATGTTTTTGTATTAAGCAACTTTTTAACATCCATGCCATCTTCACACATTTTTATCTTCTCAAATATTAATTCTAAAACCTGAAAATATTTGTTTATTAAATTTATATTATGTTCAGTGGAAACATAAATAGTATTTGATGCCAAAATATTTTCTTTCAACATTTCTTGTGTAATAAGTGTTTTATATTCTAGATTAAATTTACTTTTAAAATTAAAGCTCTTAAGTGCAGATAAACCTGATGTTTCGATACTAATTTGTTTTTTCTTAGCTAATTTCCTCCATTTTTGATCTATCAATTCTCCTGTTTTAGTTATTATTTCCCAAGATTTAATTCTTTTCATAATTTCAAGAGTTTTAATTGCAGCTGTATAACCAATTCTTTCAGTCCAAAAAGTACTACTGATAAAGGTATTATTTGCAGCGCTCATAATTTCCTTTTTTCCACCTATAGCAGTTAATGCATAACCGTTACCAATTGCTTTTCCAAACGTCACAATATCAGGTTCTATATTATAAATTTTATGTAAACCTCCATAAGATTGCCTAAATCCAGTTGTACATTCATCAAATATCAAAACTATATTATTTTGGTCACATAATTTTCTAATTTTTTTTAAAAAATTATTTTTAGGCTTAATATTTCTAAAGACCTCCATTTTAATAGTTCCAATCTTTTTTTTTTTAATTAAGTATTCAACTTTTTCTAAATCATTATATTCAAAACTAAAAACAGAATCTTTAAGTGTCATGGGCACACCTTCAGTAGCTAAATTTTTCATTAAATGTTTGTCTAAATTTTTTTTATTACTTAAATTTGTTGCTAAATACCAATCATGCCATCCATGATATCCACAAATAGCAACTTTTGAATTTTTTGTGTAGGCTCTTGCAATTCTGATAGCTATTGCATTTGCTTCACCACCTGATCGAGCAAATTTTAACATCTCGATATAATCATGCATTTCTAACAATTTTTCGCTTAAGATTACCTCTTCTGGGCAATTTAAAGAGCTCATATTTCCATCTTTAATCGTTTTTGCAACTGCTTCATTTATCTCTTTATTGTTATAGCCGAGAATATTTGTTCCTACTGCAAACAACATATCATCATAAACATTATTATCTAGATCCCAAACTTTAACACCATTTGTTTTTGTGAAATATGTTGGCCATAGATTTGGTAAAAACATTTCGGGTCTTTTTGATAATAGCATATTTCCACCAGCAATTATATTATTAGCCCTTTTCCACAATTTATTTCCAGCTGTTAAATCACTTTTTTTTTCCAATTTATATTTTTTGTTTATTTTAAATAATTTTTTATTATTTTTAATAAATTTGAAAATTTTTTTATAGTTGAAATAAATATTGGGACTAAATTTTTTAAAAACTTTTTTTATTAATTGCAAGTCTTCAATTTCATCAAGAGTAAGCCTATAATCCGAATAATTTAAATCATTTTTGTAATGAAAAATATTAAATTTATTTGAATTATAAATATATTGCGTTACATGCTCTTTATCAAAAGTACTTTTTGCTTCCAAATAACTTTTTTTTAATGAATTAAATGTAAATATTTCAGTATCTAAACCGTCAGGATAGGTTCTTTGAATAGCATTGGATAAACAATCAACTTTTAAACTTAAAAATTTATTTATAAATTCATCTATTAAATCTGGATCGCTTAAAGGACAGTCAGCTGTAATTCTAATAATTATTTTTAATTTAAATTTTTTAGCTGCAAAATAATATCTTTTTAAAACATTTTCTTCAGAACCAAAATAATATTCAAATTTATGTAAATTACATAATTTAATAATTTGGTCATTTTTGTCTCTTTCAGGCATTGCTAAAATGAATTTATTAACTTTTTTTGACTTATGTACTCTTTTCATCAAAGTTTCTAAAACATTATATTTTCCTAATTGTTTCAAAACTTTTCCGTGAAGTCTTTTTGAATTTAATCTAGCCTGGACTATAATACCTATCTTCATGTTTTTTATTTCCAATTTTCAGAATTTATAAGTCTGGTATCATTTATATTCAAATCTTTGAATATTAAATGATATTTTTTTTTTTTTTCTATTATTCTAATTATTTGTAATAACTCACTAGATGTCTGCACTCCAACTATAAACTTATCAATAATTTTAGAAAGCAATATAAAATTGATACATCCTTGAAGAGCTGAAATGTTATTTTTTTTTAAAAATATATGCCAATTATCAATTTCTTTAGTCCATTTTTTAAAATAATTTGGAATTTGTTTTTTTGGCAATAGTAATAAACCTTGTAAAAAAATTGATCTAGCAAATATTTTAATTTTCTTTTTTTTTATTTTATCCAGATTTTTATAGTTTAACAACCTTTGATCAAAAATATTGACTGGACATTCAATTAAATCTATTTTTATTTTATTATTTAAAATAAAATCCAAATCATTCATTTTTTCAATACAAATACCTATATTGTTTATTTCACCTTTTTTTTTTAAAAAGTTAAGTGCTTTAAAGATTTTTTTTGCATTTTTAGATCTCATATCAGCTGGTGAATGAATCAAGTATGCAAAAATTTTTTTTTTATAGTTAATTTTTTTTTTAAATTTTACTAAGTTAGATATAATCTGTTCTTTTACACATGACTTTCTTGAAAGATTTTTTAATTTTGGTGTTTTTGTAATAATTTTAAAATTTTTGATATTATTTAAAGATAATTCAGTATTAGCATTTGTATATGATATAGCCGTATCAATAAATTTGACTTTATATTTTTTTGCTGAATTGAGTATTTTTTTAATTTCTTTATTCTCTAAAACTCCTTTTTTGTTTGATATACCATAATTTGAACCAAATTGCGCTGTTCCAAGAATAATCTTTGAGAATTTATTCATTTTTTTTTACTAGATCTAAAATTGTTTCGATAACATATTTTTGTTCAGAATTTTTTAATGAATAAAACAAAGGCAATGATAATGTTTCATTATAATACTGATATGAGTTTGGAAGATTGTTCATATTATATCCTTTTTTTTCATAAAAATAATGCATAGGGACAGGTATATAATGTACTTGAGATATAATATTTTTTTTTTTTAATTGAATAAAAAATTGTGCACGAGAAATTTTTAATTTATTAAAATCAATTCTTATTAAATAAAGATGATAAGAGCTAAATTCATTACTTCTAATAATTTGAGCTTTTCTTATAATTTTATGATTTAAAAAATATCTGTCATATTTTTTAGCTAATAAATTTCTTTTTTTTACAAATAAATTTATTTTCTTTAACTGAGAGATAGCTAAGCTACTTTGAATATCTGTTAAACGGTAGTGATAGCCAAGTTCTTGAACTTCATAGTACCATGGATTAATTAAATTTCCTGTTTTTGAATTTTTCGATTTATAAAAACTCGCTTCTTTGATAATTCCATGACTTCTTAATCTTAAAAGTTTTTTATAAGTCTTTAAACTATTGGTAGTTATTATTCCACCTTCTCCTGCAGCTACTATTTTTACTGGATGTAAAGAAAAAACTGTAGCATCAGAATATTTACAGTTTCCAACAAATGATCCATCAGAATATTTAGAGCCTAGAGCATGAGCAGCATCTTCAATTATAATTGAATTTGATTTGTCACCAATTTTTTTTATTTGTTTCATATCGCAAGGCAAACCACCAAAATGAACAGGAATAATAAATTTATTATTTCTTATCGAATTTAATTTTTTATCTAAAATTTCTGGAGATAAATTTATAGTATTTGCATCTATATCTGAAAAAACTGGATTAGCTCCTGAGTAAATACCAATACTAGCAGTAGATACAAATGTTATTGGTGATGTGATTATTTTATCACCTTTTTTAATTCCTAAAGCTAAAGTTGATAAATGTAAGCCGGCAGTTGCACTTGAAACAGCAACTGCATATTTGGACCCAACATATTCACATATTTTTTTTTCTAATTCTTCTATTTTTGGACCTTGAGTTAAATTTGATGACTGAAGTGTTTTTGCAACTTCAGAAATATCTTTTTTATCAATATAATGTTTTCCATAAGGAATTATTTCTCGAATTTTTTTTTGTTTTTCTTTTCTGTAAGTTTTCATAATTAGATTTAATTGAAATTTAATACTTAGCTTATTTTTATCGATTAATTCTCTTAATTTTTTGTTACATAATGACATATCCTTAGGTCTTTTAGAAAACAAATTTGCATTTTCTATTGATCCTCTTAAAATATACTTTTGATCCAAATCAAATAACTTTGCAATTTTAAGTCCTAAATTATACTTAGAGATTCTTTCGTTTGATGAAATATTATAAATTCCTGATTTATTTTTTTTTATTAAAACTTCAGCAATTTTGATAAAATTATTAATTTCTAGAGGAGTAATATAGACATCATCAAATAAAGTAATAAAGTTTTTTTTGTTTAAATTTTTTATGATAAAATCTGAAAATGATACTTTATTATTTAAACTTTTTCCAAAAAAGTTTGTTCTTAAAATTAAATTTTTTTTACTTTTTAAAATTTCTTTTTCTCCATTTCTTTTTGTTAAAGCATACTGATTTATAGGATCTGTTTTATCACTCTCTTTATAAAATTTTTTTTTTCCAGAAAATAAATGATCTGTTGATATATAAATCAATTTTATTGAATATTTTTTGCATAAATTTGCAATATTTTTTGTTAATTGGTAATTAATTTTTTTTGCTTTTATTTTTTGTTTTTCACATCTATCAACATTTGTAAATGCAGCTGTATGAATAATATGATCAGGATTAATTTGTTTTAAATATTTTTCAAAAATTTTATAGTTAAATAAATCAACTTTTTTGGCAATTATATTTTTTTTTTTTGAAATAACTGAATTATTGAGAGGACAATAAATTATATGTTTACTATGAATATAATCAATCCATGAAGTGCCTAGCATTCCAGTTGAACCAGTAAATATTATTTTTTTCAATTTATTTTGATTTTAAAAAATTTTTTTGATTTTCTTTTAGCCAACTAGTTAATTCTTTTATAGTCATCCATTCATTATTAGTTTCAGATGAATAAATAAAATTTTCTTTTACTTTTTTACCTTTTCCTATAATTCTTTTTTTAAATTTGGTTTCCATCACATAATTAGGTAAAATTTTAAAATAATCAGAATATTCATAAGTATATCTTGCATCATCTTCTCCGATCATTTGTTCATGTAATTTTTCGCCAGGTCTTATTCCTATTAATTTTATTTTACTATCTGGCGAAACACTTTTTGCAATATCCAATATATTCATTGATGGAATTTTTTTAACAAAGATTTCCCCCCCAAACATTATCTCGAAAGAATGCCAAACTAGTTTAACCGCATCTTCAAGTGAAATCATAAATCTAGTCATTCTTTTGTCAGTTACTGGTAAATACTTTTCCTTAGATTTCGAAATAAAAAAAGGAATTACAGACCCGCGTGATCCCATTACGTTACCATATCTAACAACAGCAAATTTTGTTTTATTGTTCCCAATATATGTCTTTGATGCAACAAATATTTTATCAGAAGCTAGTTTTGATGCTCCATAAAGATTTATTGGATTTGAAGCTTTATCTGTGGATAAAGCGACCACCTTTTTAACCTTATTATCTAAACATGCATCAACAACATTCATTGCGCCCATAACATTTGTTTTAATACATTCAAAAGGATCATGCTCCGCTGTTGGAACAATTTTAGTTGCTGCAGCATGTATTACATAATCTACTCCATTAATTGCTCTATAAAGTCTTTCCTTATCTCTCACATCACCAATTATAAATCTAAGCAATTTATTATTTTGCATAGTCTCTTTCATGTGCCATTGTTTCATTTCATCTCGTGAAAAAATAATTATTTTTTTTGGATTATATTTTTTTAATGTCATTTTGATAAATTCATGGCCAAATGACCCCGTTCCACCTGTAATTAATATTGAAGATTTGTTTAACAATTTTATTCCTTTGAATTTATATTTTATATATTATCGATTTGGTATTAAATAACATAATTATCTGATGCCCATAATTTTTATAATATTTTATATCATCATATATTGACTCCTGACAAGTTGCAGAAGATATAACTATAACAGAATTTTTTTTAATATTTTTTATATCAGGTGATAATATCTTATAATTTCCAATATAGTTATTTTGCTTGATCTTTGACCCATCTAAGATACCACATATCCTTTTTTGATTTAAACCTGTATGAAATATTAGTTGGCTTGTAAATGAACCAGCTCCATAGAGATAGATATTCTTATTACTGGGTATTTTATTAATTTTTTTTTTTATTTTTTTCCAATTTAATTTAGAATTTTTTATATATTTTTTTAACGAAACTAAATTTTGAGTATAATTATTGGTATTTAAGCCCTTTAAACCTTTTCGTTTTGTTGCAACAATTGTAATAAAAGGAAATTCTGTGCTCTTGAAAATTTTAGAAATGTTATCAATTTCATAACCTGCTAAGGTTATTAATTGTATTAAATTATTCTCTGAAAAATAATGTAAATGCTCTAAATGCATTGATCCTATTGTATAATTTTCAACTTTTTCAAAGAGGGGTACCTCAATTAAAATTTTTTGCCCTTCTTTTTGAACGTTATTACATTTTTTTAAAGCAGAAAGAGGATTAAAGAGATGCTCTAAAACATGCGTTAAAATAATTAAATCAAATTTTTTGTTTGATTTAAATTTTTCTATTTCCATATTGAAAACTTTAATTCTATCTTTTCTAAGTAATTTTGAAACTCTTGAGTTAGGCTCTAAAGCAAAAATAATTTTGGTACCATTATTTTTATACTGTTTTAAAGTATACGAATTCATAGAGCTTACCTCTAATACTTTTTCTGGAAAATTTTTAAATTCTTGTTTTATCATAGAAATATGACGGGACACATTTTTAATTTTATCATTACTAGGTTTAGATAAATTATCTAAATACATTAATAATTTTTTATAATGATTTTTCATCTGAGATTTATTTGCGGACTCAGTCTGAAATATATGCCCACAATTTTTACATAAACCATATGATAATTTTAAATTCCCAAAGTTAAATAGGTCTAAATTTTCACTATAAATTATTTCAGGTTTTGTTTTATGAAGAAAACATTGATTTTTCATTTTTTAAATATATTAACATACCTAATATGCTGTCAAAAATAAAATTACAAGAGTTTAATGAAAAAGGATTTACTGTAATTAAAAACTTTATTTCTAAAAAACAAATTAAATCTATTTACTCTCAAATAGATGAAGTCCTATCTTTAATATTAAGAAAAAATAATATTACTTTTAAAAATAGTGATACAGTCGATAGAAAGTATTTAATCTTAAACAAAAAAAATCCAGTCCTTAAGTCTCATTTTTATAATTCTATAAAACTTATGGACTCTCTTAATTCTGTAGTCTTTTCAAAAAAAATAACAAGTACAATGAAAAAAATAGTCAATAATAAAAACTTATTTGTTTTAGGTCAAAGACTTAGATTGGATCATAAAGAAGACCATCATCATTTACCACTTCATCAAGAATTGAATAATATTTCAAACAGTTTTGCTTTAATGTGGTGCCCACTAGTCCCAGTAAACAAAAAAACAGGTTCTTTATGTCTTATTCCTGGATCTCAAAAATATGGACATTTAAAATACAAACAGTCTAATAAACCTGCAGAACATCACACAATTGGAATAGTTGAAAAAATTTTAAATGGTAAAGAAAATGAAAACTATAATAATAAAATTGTTAAAGATCTTTTTAAAAAAAAAAATTTATATTTCCCTACTTTAAATCCTGGTGATGCAATAATTTTTACTACATTTATGTTTCATGGATCAACACCCTATAAGGGTAAAAATATCAGATGGTCATTGTTGTCATCTTTTATTCCTTATGACAAGGTTCCTTATATAATAGACCATAAATTAAAAAAAATGCAAATATCTTATAATGCCAATTATAATAAGATAAATGCATGAAATCATTTTTAGATACTGAGTATATAAAATTTTCTAAAGTACAAAAAAATAAAAAAATAGACTTTTATGAAATTATTCAAATAGGCTGTATCAATACTGACAATAACTTTAAAATATTAAATAAATTAAATATTTATTTAAAACCTAGAATAAAAAAAAAAATTCCAGCTAGAATAATTAAATTAACTAGCATTACTCAAAAAATACTTGATAGAAATGGTATTGATTTTGAAGAAGGTATATTTCGATTAAATCATTTTTTAAGAAATACAAAAGTTGTTTTTTCTAATGGCAGGGATGATAAAATTATCAGAGCAAATCAAAGACTAATAAAATCAAAAATAATTTTAAAAGATGTTAAATTTTATAATATTCAGCCATGGATTCAAAAGACTTTTAAATCAAAAAAATGGGTAAGAATTAGTGATTTTAAAAAAAATTTAAAAATCAAAGATAATCTTAAAAGCCACGTTGCTATCAATGATGTAAAGGTTATGATTAATACGTTAAAGATACTTCACAAAAGAGGAAACAAATTAAGATTAGAAGACTAGTTTTTTTTTTTTTAATATTTTATTAATCTTTTTGACTTCTGTTAAAGAAGATTTACATTTTTTTGCTATTTCATGTAAATATAAATTTCCATCACAATAACTAAGAAAATCTTTTATTAATTTTTGATGTTTTGAAAAACTATTATGAAAGCTAGTAGTGGGATAAAGATCTCTCTTACCTAATTGTGGTTCACAAGAATAATAACTTTTAGGAAATTCATTTTTTTCTATTTCATTAATTATACTTTTATAAAGTAAAAAACTTTGATTTAGACCCTTAGGAGTAACAACATTAATAAGGTTATCCTCTGAAGAATGATATTCTGGATATTCACCGTATTTACTCCTCATTACTGAACATACTGGTAAGTTTATTCCTGGGGCGCAAAACTGTCTCTCATCACTTCCTCTATCTAACCAAGAATATTT
>MDSV01104646.1_pt1 | contig 11901 bp, 17 predicted proteins | sample 810851 | NCBI WGS metagenome assembly MDSV01 (sample SAMN05326640, study PRJNA326480) | marine metagenome | isolation source: seawater | place: Atlantic Ocean: North East | collected 2012 | reverse complement strand
TTATGGTAGATATGGCTCATTTTTCTGGATTAGTTGCTGGTCGTGGTTATCCTAATCCTATTGATTATGCAGACATAGTAACTTCTACAACTCATAAAGTTTTACGTGGTGGTAGAGGAGGTATCATTTTAACAAATAAAGAAGATTTAATTAAAAAAATAAATTCTGCAGTTTTCCCTGGATACCAGGGTGGTCCACTAATGCATGTTATTGCAGCTAAGGCAGTGGCTTTTCAAGAAGCTTTGAAACCAGATTTTAAAGAATATATAAAATCAGTTCTTGCTAATGCTAAAATTTTATCTGAAACATTAAAAAATAATGGATTTAAAATTTTTTCTGGAGGAACAGATACTCACTTAATGCTTGTTGATTTAAGACCTTTTAATGTTACCGGAAAGGATGCTGAATCTAGTCTATGTAAAGCTAATATAACTTGCAATAAAAATGGAATACCTTTTGATACAGAAAAAATGACAATTACTTCAGGTATTAGACTTGGCACTCAAGCTGCAACAACAAGAGGATTTGGATTAAATGAATTTAAAAAAGTTGGTGATTTAATAACAAAAGTTATAGTGGGACTTTCTAAAAATGCAAATGATAACACTAAAGTTGAAAATGATGTTAGAAAAGAAGTTATTGATCTTTGTTCTCAGTTTCCTATATATAATCACTTAACAAAAAAATAATTTATGCTTTGTCCATTTTGTAGAGAAAAAGATACTTCAGTAGTAGACTCTAGACCAACAGAAGATGGTACAGCGATAAGAAGAAGACGAGTTTGTGGATGTGAAAGGAAAGAGAGATTTACTACGTTTGAAAGAGTTCAATTTAGAGAATTAACAGTAATTAAAACTAATGGTAGACGTGTACCATTTGATAGAGATAAGGTTGCTAAATCCATTACTATATCTTTAAGAAAGAGACCTATAGATAGCGAAACAATGGAGAAATTTATATCTAAAATTGTAAGAAATCTTGAAGGTTTAGGTGAAAATGAAATCCCAACATCAACAATTGGAAAATTTGTGATGGATGGTCTCGCAAATTTAGATCAAGTAGCTTATGTTCGTTTTGCTTCTGTATATAGAAACTTTAAAGAGGCAAAAGATTTTGAACAATTTATTGGCAACTTGAATGTTTATAAAGAAAAATAATTCTGATAATTGCAATTTTTTTATGAGGCTTGCGCTACAGCAAGCAAAAATAAACTTAGGCAACACTAAAGAGAACCCTTCAGTAGGATGTATTTTAACTAGGAAGGGAAATGTTATATCTGTTGGTCATACAAGTATTAATGGAAGACCTCACGCTGAAAAGAATGCTATATCGAAATCTAAAATTTCTGTTAAAAATTCTCAATTATATTCAACATTGGAACCTTGTTCTCATTTTGGAAAAACACCACCTTGTGTAAATACAATAATACGCAATAAAATTTCTAAAGTTTATTTTTCAGTAAAAGATCCAGATAAAAGATCATTTAACTTATGTAAGAATAAGTTAAGAAAAAATAAAATAAAAGTTCATAATGGTATTATGTTAAAAAAAATAAATAATTTTTATCGAAGTTATTTAAAGTCTAAAAAAAATGGACTTCCATTTGTTACAAGTAAAATTGCATTATCTAAAGATTTTTTTACAATTAACAAAAATAGAAAATGGATTACTAATGAATTTTCAAGAGGTCGAGTTCATCTAATGAGATCTAATCATGATTGTATAATCACAAGTATAAATACAGTTATTAAAGATAATCCAATATTAAATTGTAGAATTGATGGAATTAGAGATTTAAGTCCAGCACGAATTATATTAGATAATAATTTAAGAATACCATTAAATTCAAACATAGTTAAAACGTCTAATATTCATAAAACTATTATTTTTTTTAATAAAAAAAATTTAAAAAAAATTAAAAAACTCAAAAGTCTTAAAATTAAAACATATAGATTGCCGTTAAATTTACAAGGCAATCTAGATTTAACTCAATCTTTGTTAAAAGCAAAAAAATTAGGTTTTTCAAGAATTTTTTTAGAAACTGGAAAAAAATTGTTTATTAATTTTTTAAAAGAAAATTTAGTAGATGATTTAAAAATTTTTATATCAAACTCTAATTTAAATTCTGTAGGAAGAAATAATGTTAAAAATGATTTACGATTACTTTTAAAAAATAAGAAATTTTATATTGAAAAAGTAAATCTTTATGGAGAAACTTTAAAATCGTATATTATAAAATAATGTTTAATGGTATAATTAAAAAAACTGGAAGAATTGTAGCAATTAAAAAAATAAAAAATAATTGTGTATTGCAAATCAAGAGTCAAATGAAGTTTTCAAAAAAAGAGTTAGGCGATTCTATTTGTTGTTCAGGAGTATGTCTTACTCTTGAAGGTTTTAATAAAAATGTTAGCAAATTTTATATTTCCAAAGAAACATTAAAAAAAACTACTTTTAAATATTCTAAAAAAATGATGTAATCAATTTAGAAAAGTCTATGAAATATGGAGATAGAGTTTCCGGTCATTATGTTCAGGGTCACGTTGACCTGACTAGCAAGATTACTAATATTGTGGTACTAGGAAAATCTTGGTTAATATCTTTTAGCTTAAAAAAAAAATATAAAAAATATTTAGTCTCAAAAGCATCTATAACAATAAATGGTGTTTCCTTAACAATAGCTAAAATCTTAAAAAATGGATTTCAAATATCAGTAATTCCACACACTTTAAAGTTAACAAATTTGATATATTTAAAAAAAAAAGATGTGGTAAATATTGAATTTGATATTCTGAGTAAATATATAAAAAATTTTCTTAAATGATAAAAAAAAAGTTCTCAAATATTAATAAAATTTTAAGCGATGCTAAAAAGGGAAAAATTTTCATTTTAGTGGATGATGAAGATCGTGAAAATGAAGGAGATTTAATAATACCTGCATCAAAAGTTACTGCTAAAGCAATAAGTTTTATGGCTAAATATGGAAGAGGACTTATTTGTTTGGCCTTAACAAATGAACAAGTAAGTTTATTGAACTTATCTTTAATGTCTCCAAAAAATAAATCTAGAACGCAAACAGCTTTTACAATTTCTATAGAAGCTCGAAAAGGAGTTACTACGGGAATTTCTGCACACGACAGGGCTCATACAATTAAAACAGCAATAAAAAAAAACGCATCATCAAAATCTATAGTTTCCCCAGGCCATGTTTTTCCATTAATTTCAAAAAATGGTGGGGTACTGGTTAGAGCTGGACATACTGAGGCTTCAGTTGATGTTTCTAGATTATCTAAGTGTGGTTCATCTGCTGTAATTTGTGAAATAATGAATGATGATGGAACAATGGCGAAAGGCAAACAGTTAATTAACTTTGCTAAAAGGCATAAATTAAAAATTGGAAAGATCGAAGATTTAATTTCATATCGATTAAAAAGAGAGAAATTAGTTAAGCAAAAAAAAAGTTCTAAAATTAAGATTAAAAATGAAAATTATAATATTAAAATTTTTGAGAATATGCTTGATGGTTCAGAAAATTTTGCTTTAATTAAAGGTAATATTAAAAAAAATAAAAATCCTAGAGTCAGGGTTATTTCCTCAAATATAGTAAAAAACTATTTAATGGGTCAAAAATTGCCTAATGTATTTAATAGAACCATTAAGCATTTCAAAAAATATAATAATTGTGTATTAATTTTTATAAGAGATAGTAATCTTAAATCTGTATCTGAAACTTTAAGAGGTTATAAAAGTCGAAAATTTTATAGTAGTGGACAAGATAGATTAATTAAAAATTATGGTATTGGAGCTCAGATAATTAAGTTATTGAATATTAAAAAAATGATATTAGTTACAAGATCCAAAAAAAAGGTTGTTGGTTTAGAAGGTTACGGTATAAAAATTACTAAGCAGGAAATAATTAAATGAAAAAGAAAATTTGTATAGTTATTGCGAATTATTACCCAAGCATATCAAAAGATTTATTAAACGGTGCAAAAAAAGTTCTTAAAAATTCTGACATTAAAAAATTTGATACAAAAATTGCACCAGGAGTTTTTGAAATACCTTTTATTATATCTAAGTATATAAAATCTTATGATGGATTTATTGCAATAGGATGTGTAATCAAAGGAGAAACCCCGCATTTTGATTTTATATCAAAAGCAGCTACCAATGGTATTATACAATTATCATTCTTAAAAAAAAAACCAATTACAAATGCAATTTTAACATGCTTAAATAAAAAACAAGCTATGATTAGATCAAATCCTTATAAAAAAGATAAAGGTGGAGAAGCTGCTAAAGCTTTACTTGAACTTTTAAAAATCTAGCAACATAATGATTAAGGAAACATCTTCAAATCCAAGAGTAATAGTTGTTCAGAAATTATATGGACATTATTTAAGTAAAGACTCGGAGATATCATTTCCAAAACACCGTTATAAAAAGTTTATAAAAGACGTTGTTCAGGGAACCATTGAAAGAAAAGATTTAATAGAAAATCTAATTAATGATAAATTAAAAGAAAATATTAATAATTCAAAAACTGAACTTTTAGTTAAAATAATGATAATGGCCGCAATATATGAATTTATGTTTATGCACAAAACACCTTTAAAAGTTATTATTAGTGAGTATCTTAAAGCTGCTGATCATTTTGTTGATAAATCACAAAAAAGTTTTTTAAATGCTATATTAGATAAAGCATCTAAAATTAGCCGAATAACTAATGAATGAATTTCAAATAATAAAAAGATATTTAAAATCTTTAACTAACAGAAATTTGTCAGCATTAAACTTAAATGATGATATCTCATATGATAGAAAAAGTGGCTTATCAGTATCTGTAGATACATATGTTCATGGTGTTCATTTCCTTAGTACTGAACCTGATAAATTTCTCCAAAAAATTATTAGGTCATCTTTATCAGATTTATACTGTAAGGGAGTTAAACCAAAAACATACTATTTGTCGCTTGGTATTGATAAAAAAAATTTAAAAAATTTATGGCTTAAAAAAGTTAAAAAAATTCTTAAATCTGAACAAAAAAAATTCAATATTTTTCTTTCTGGCGGTGATACTACATATTCTCCAACTTTTTTTGCTAGTATTGTTGTTTTGGGTTATTCAAAAAAATTGCCTGTCTTAAGATCAACTTGTAATGTAAATGATGATATTTATGTGACTGGTAATATTGGTGATTCATATATTGGATTAAATATATTAAAAAAAAAATACAACTTTGGCAAAAAAAACAATTTTTTTATTAATAAATATTATAAACCAGATTTAGCATGTAAATTTTCATCTTTTTTAAGTAATTTTGCATCTTCATCTATTGATCTATCTGATGGATTAGCTCAAGATTTAAATCATATTTGCAGCAAATTAAAAATCGGTGCTTTGGTAAATTTAAACTATTTGCCAATTTCTAATGAACACAAAGATCTTATAAATAAAAATAAAATATTGCTTAAAAATTCTTTTAGCAATGGTGATGATTATCAGATTTTATTTACATCCAAACTGTCAAATAGAGAAAAAATTAAAAAAATTTCAAAAAAAACTAATACTAAAGTCACTAGAATTGGCCAAATAACTAACAGTAATAAAATAATTTTTGTTTACGACAACAAGAAATTTTCTTTAAACACTAAAAAGATGGGTTATACACATACTTTTTAGTAAAGATTTTAGTTGCGTTTTTGCATATTTTTTGTAAGTTTCGTTTTTTTAATTTTAATTAACTAAAATAATGACTTTAATTTTTGCACTTATTATATCTTCGGGTTTATTAGCCATTATCTATGGTTATATTACAGGTAAACAAATTCTTTCAGCAAGTCCAGGTAACAAAAAAATGATTGAGATTGCATCTGCCATTCAAGAAGGTGCGAGAGCATATTTAAATCGTCAATATAGAACTATAGCAATTGTTGGTGTAATTATTTTAGTTTTAATAACATTTATTTTAGGAATATGGGTTGGTCTAGGATATTTTATTGGAGCTTTATTGTCAGGTTTAGCAGGTTATGTTGGGATGATCGTTTCTGTTCAAGCAAACGTAAGAACTGCAGAAGCTTCTAGAAAAGGATTAGCAGCTGGTCTAAATATAAGTTTTAAATCTGGAGCAGTTACAGGCATGTTAGTGGCAGGTTTTGCATTATTATCAATATCTTTATATTACTTTATATTAGTAAAATTAAATATTGATAGCAGAGAAATAATTAATGCTTTAGTAGGTCTTGGTTTTGGAGCTTCATTAATTTCAATTTTTGCTAGACTAGGTGGTGGAATTTTTACAAAAGGGGCTGATGTAGGGGCGGACTTAGTTGGAAAAGTTGAAGCTGGTATCCCTGAGGATGATCCGAGAAACCCAGCTGTAATTGCTGACAATGTCGGTGATAATGTTGGTGACTGCGCTGGAATGGCTGCTGATTTATTTGAAACATATGCGGTAACAATTGTTGCAACAATGGTTCTAGCATCAATTTTTTTCATAGAAAATATTAATATGATGCTTTACCCACTTACTATTGGTGCTTCATGCATAATTACTTCTATTATAGGAACTTTTTTTGTTAAATTAGGTTCAAGCAAAAATATTATGGGCGCTTTATATAAAGGGTTTATAGTAACTGCAATATTATCTTTATTAATTTTGTATCCTATTACAGATAAAATAATTGGTCTAAATAGTATTTATACAGTTAATAATAATGAATTCTCAGGATTTGATCTTTATCTTTGTGGAGTGATAGGTTTAATAATTACTGGATTAATAATTTGGGTCACAGAATATTATACAGGAACAAATTTTAGACCTGTTATAAGTGTAGCAAAATCATCAACTACTGGACATGGCACTAACGTCATTCAAGGACTTGCAGTTTCACTTGAAGCTACAGCTCTACCTGCTTTAATAATTGTTGCTGGAATTTTATTTACAAATCATTTAGCTGGATTATTTGGTATTGCTATTGCTGTTACAACTATGTTGGCTCTAGCTGGAATGGTTGTGGCTCTTGATGCATATGGTCCTGTTACAGATAATGCTGGTGGAATAGCTGAAATGTCAAAATTACCAAAAAGTGTACGTAAAACAACTGATGCGCTTGATGCTGTAGGTAACACCACGAAAGCTGTAACTAAAGGTTATGCGATTGGTTCAGCTGGTTTAGGAGCTCTAGTTTTATTTGCTGCATATACAGAAGATATTAAATATTTTTCTCAAGTCCCAGGATCAAAATTAGAAAATATTTCTGTCAGTTTTGATCTTTCAAATCCATTTGTTGTGATTGGACTTTTAGTAGGTGGAATGTTGCCCTACTTATTTGGATCAATGTCAATGCAGGCAGTCGGTAGAGCAGGTGGAGCTGTTGTAGTTGAAGTTCGGAGACAATTTAAAAAAATACCTGGAATAATGAAAGGTAAACGTAAACCTGATTATGGAAAACTCGTAGATATGTTAACAAAAGCAGCGATTAAAGAAATGATACTTCCATCATTATTGCCAGTGTTATCTCCTTTAATATTATTCATAATAATTTTACCTATTGGAGGACTTGAGGCTGCTTTAGCATCTGTTGGAGCTATGTTATTAGGAGTTATCGTAACCGGTTTATTTATGGCTATCTCAATGACTGCAGGAGGTGGTGCATGGGATAATGCAAAAAAATACATTGAAGATGGAAAATTTGGTGGAAAGGGATCTGAAGCACATAAAGCTGCAGTTACTGGAGATACTGTTGGTGATCCATACAAAGATACTGCTGGACCAGCTGTTAACCCAATGATTAAAATAACAAATATAGTTGCTCTACTATTACTTGCTGTTATTGCGCATTAAATTATTTTTTTCTACTTTCCATTTTTTGTCTTACAGATGACAAAAATCCATAAATAAAATTTTCTTTTTTAATCTCATTTTCAGTAATGTTTTCAGCAAATTCTATTCTATTCATCTTATTTTTATCATAAAATTTTTTGCTAGTTACTATTCCCATATTATTAAATTCTAAAACGAGTACATTGTTTTTTCTTAAATATTTTTTACCAAATTTAAAGACTGAGCCTTTAGCCTCTGAGCGTTCAAGATAAATCCATAAGTTTTCATCCCTCATTCCTTTAGTTGCAGGAAATCCTAGGTAATTTATTGCATCATTTTTATTTGATTTATTTAGAATAACTAATTTTTCTCTATTTTCTAAGAAAGATATTCCATGCGTAGAAACAACTTGTGTTCTTTGACAGCCACTTAAAATGACTATAAAGAGTATATAGAAAATTGACTTTAATTTCATATGTTTACTAATATACAAAAAAAAATGTTTTATGAAGACAAATTATATAGCAAAATTATTTTTTTATCACGAAATAAACTGTTGTATACAAAATTTGATTTAAAAGATACATTTCAAAATAGGATTAATCTTATATTTTTCCACATATCTTTCATTTTTATTAAAATTAAAGAAAATAAAGATAAAAAATTATATAAAAAATTTTATCAATTGATGTTTGACCACATATTTAATCAGATTGAAGTTAATATGCGTGAAATCGGTTACGGAGATGTAGCTGTAAATAAAAATATGAAGTTTTTAGTTAAAGTTTTTTATGACATTCTTTTAAACTGTGAAAAATATAGAAAAATGAGTTTAATTTCTAAAAGAAAGCTAATAGATAAATATATTCTTTTAAATAACATTGAAAATACTGATAAAAACAATGATTTAATAAACTATTTTGACAAATATAATACTTTTTGTCTTGATTTAAGTTCTGATAGTGTATTAAAGGGTGATTTAAATTTTAATTATAAATAAAGATTTATTATGGCTGTACCAAAGAGGAAAACATCTAAGTCTAGAAGAAATAAAAGAAGATCCCACCACGGGATATCACATACCAATATTGTAGAGGATAAAAAATCTGGTGAATATAGGCTTTCACATCATTTAGATTTGAAAACTGGTATGTATAATGGCAAACAAATCATTGAGCCAAAAAAATAATATTTAAGAAATTATATAATTTATGTCTAAATTAGTAAATATTGCAATTGATGCAATGAGTGGTGAAAATTCTCCTAAAAAAATAATTGATGGTATAGAGATATCATTAAAAAAGAAGCCTGAAAATTTTTTCTATATCTATGGAAAAGAAGATATTTTATCAGAAGAGATTAATAAAAAAAATTTAGTAAAAAAATTCTCCAAAATAATACACACTCCTGATATTATTTTAGATAACGAAAGCCCACTTGCTGCAACTAAAAATGGTAAAAATTCTAGTATGTGGAAATCAATTGAATCACAAAAAATTAATCATACAGACATATCTTTATCAGCTGGAAATACTGGAGCACTATTATTAATGTCTAGACTGATTTTAAATACAATTAATGGAATTGATAAACCCGCTTTAGCAGGACTTTGGCCGAATAATAAAAATATGAATGTAGTTTTAGATCTTGGTGCCAACATTGAGTGTAACGAAAAAAATTTACTAGACTTTTCTTGTATGGGTTCAGCTTTATTCAAGTCTTTATTTCCAGATGATCATCCAAAAGTTGGTCTACTTAATGTTGGTTTAGAAGAGCATAAGGGAAATGATATATTAAAAAAAACTTTTTCAATTTTAAAAGATAATAAAATTAATAATTTTGACTTTGCTGGTTTTATAGAAGGAAATCATATAATGGATGGTGATATCAATGTTATTGTAACTGATGGTTTCACTGGAAATGTTGCGTTAAAGACTGCCGAAGGAACAGCTAACTTTATTTCGACAAATCTAAAGAAATCTTTAAATAAACTATCATTATTATTTTCTTATATTGGTTTAAGAAAGTTTAAACAAAAACTTGATCCAAGAAATTATAATGGTGCAATATTTTTAGGATTAGAGGGACCTGTAGTTAAAAGCCACGGCTCTACTGATGCTGTTGGATTCGCATATTCAATTAATATGTGTAATAAAATAATTAAATCAGGATTAATTAAAAAGATAAAATCTAATTTAATTACAGTTGACCATTGATCTTTCAATCAATAGTTTTACTTAATGGCAAGTAAAAATATAAATAAGAAAACACTTATAAATAAAGTTTACCAAAATCTAGGTTTTTCTAAAAACTTCACATCAAAACTGATTGATAATTTTTTTGAAATTTTATCACTAGAACTTATAAACACAAAAAAAGTTAAGGTATCATCATTTGGCACATTGCAGGTAATTTCAAAAAAAGAAAGGGAGGGTCGAAATCCAAAAACTAAAATTAAAGCAAAAATTTCAGCTAGAAAAGTTGTTAAATTTACGCCGTCTGCAGCTTTAAAGAAAAAAATAAATTTTGACGATAATGAATAATAAAAACAATGATTCTTATAAAACTATTAGTGAAGTAGCTAAAGAACTTGATTTAGTTAATAAAAAAACTGGCAAATTACAAACACATACCCTTAGGTATTGGGAAACTCAATTTAAACAAATCAAACCTTACATAGGACCTGGAAAAAGAAGATATTATTCTAAGAAGGTATTTGAAGTTATTAAATCAATAAAAAATTTATTAAAACAAAAAGGGATGACGGTAAAAGGTGTAAAAAAAATATTAAATACACCTAAAATTGACTCTATTGACCCAGATATAGATATTGGTGTATATAAATCTCATTTTAATGAAGCTAATGATATAAAAAAAAGATTAAAAAATATTTCTAAAATAGTTAATGATTTAAAAAAATTAAAATAATGGCAAAAAAAACTCATATTAAAGTTCGTCTAGTTCCAGAGAGTAAACCGGATAGTTCATTTTTTTATTATGTTAAAAAACCTGCTGGTGGAGAAAAAGCTAAAATAAAATTAAAAGTTAAAAAATATAATCCAGCGACACGGAAGCATGAAATGTTTGTGGAAAAGAAACTACCACCTCACAGTAAATAATTATTTTTTTTTAAATTGTTTTTTTTCATATTCGATATAACTATTAATCATTGATTTCCATATTCTAAAGGTAATTCGTGTATCAATCTTTCTTTTTTTAGACAACTTTTTAATATTAATTAAAACTTTTTTAATTCTCCTTTTATCAACAATCTCTTTTTTCAATTTTTTAGTTTTAATTACTTCTTCTACTAAGTTTGTTCTTTTTTTGATTATATCTAATAGTTCACGATCTAGGATATCTATTTTTTTTCTTATGTTGTTTAGCTTTTGTTTATTCATTTTAGCGACAAATATACGTTTTTTTATTTTTAGAATGAAATGTATATTAAATTAATGAATGAGCAAAATAAAAATAATTACATTTCATATTGGATTTTGTTAATAACTTTTCTTGTCGCTGCAATGATTATTATTGGAGGATTAACAAGATTAACCGATTCAGGTCTTTCTATAACAAAGTGGGATTTATTTTCTGGAATAATACCCCCAACAAATATTGAAAAATGGCAATACTTGTTTTCACTATATAAACAAATACCTGAATATAAGTTATTAAACAGTTCTATGACACTAAACGAGTTTAAAGTTATTTTTTGGTGGGAGTATATACATAGATTATTGGGTCGAGTTGTTGGTTTGTGTTTTATTATACCTCTAATTTATTTCACAATTAAAAAATCCTTAAATAAAAAAGAATTAATTTATTTTTATTCAATATTTTTTCTTATCTGTATTCAAGGATTTATAGGTTGGTATATGGTAAAAAGCGGCTTGTCAGAGAGAACAGATGTTAGCCATTATCGTTTATCTTTACACTTAACATTAGCATTTTTTATATTATGTTTATTAATATGGTCTTATTTAAAGTTAAATATTAAAAATTTTGTTAAAGAAAAAAGTCTACCATTTAAGTTGCCATATTTATTTTTGTTTTTAGTTTTATTACAAATATC
>MDSV01001072.1_pt1 | contig 11902 bp, 12 predicted proteins | sample 810851 | NCBI WGS metagenome assembly MDSV01 (sample SAMN05326640, study PRJNA326480) | marine metagenome | isolation source: seawater | place: Atlantic Ocean: North East | collected 2012 | reverse complement strand
GGGCGCGGGCGGCGAGATCACTAGGCTGAGGGACGTGGCGCGCATCGAGATGGGCGCCGACGACTACACGCTGCGCTCGCTCCTCGACGGCCAGCCGGCGGTCGCCGTCGCTGTGCTGCAGGCGCCGGGCTCGAACGCGATCGAGATCGCCGACAATGTCCACGCCACAATGGATGAGTTGCAGCTCGCCATGCCGGACGGGGTCCAGTACGAGATCGTTTACGACACCACCGAGTTCGTTCGATCTTCCATCGAAAAGGTGGTCGACACCCTGCTCGAGGCGATCGCCCTCGTGGTGCTCGTGGTCATCCTGTTCCTGCAGACCTGGCGGGCCTCGATCATTCCGCTGCTTGCCGTCCCGGTCTCGATCATCGGTACGTTCGCGGTCATGTACGCCTTCGGCTTTTCGGTGAACGCGCTGACGCTGTTCGGGCTGGTGCTCGCGATCGGCATCGTCGTCGATGATGCGATCGTGGTCGTCGAAAACGTCGAACGCAATATCGAGAATGGCCTGAACCCGCGCGAGGCCACCTATCGCGCCATGCGGGAAGTGTCGGGACCGATCATCGCCATTGCGCTGGTGCTGGTGGCGGTGTTCGTGCCGCTCGCCTTCATCAGCGGCCTTTCCGGCCAATTCTATCGCCAGTTCGCGCTCACCATCGCGATCTCGACGGTGATCTCCGCGATCAACTCGCTCACCCTCTCGCCGGCGCTGGCCGCTCTGCTGCTGAAAGGACATGATGCGCCTAAGGACTGGCTGACCCGGGTCATGGACCGCCTCTTCGGCTGGTTCTTCCGGGGCTTCAATCGCGGCTTCGGGGCCGCGTCCCACGGCTACAGCCGCAGCGTCGGCGGGCTGCTGTCGCGCAAATCGCTGGTGATGATCGTCTATCTCGGTCTGATCGGTGCGACCTATTCCGTCTTCAACGCGGTTCCGGGCGGCTTCGTGCCGGCGCAGGACAAACAGTATCTGATCGGCTTCGCGCAATTGCCGGACGGCGCCAGCCTCGACCGGACCGAGGACGTGATCAAGCGGATGAGCGACATCGCGCTGGAACAGCCGGGCGTATCCCACGCCATCGCCTTTCCGGGCCTGTCGATCAACGGTTTCACGATCGGCTCCAATTCGGGCATCGTGTTCGCCGTTCTTGATGACTTCGCGGAGCGGAAGTCGCCGGAACTGTCAGGGGGCGCCATCGCGATGCAGCTGAACCAGAAGTTCGCCGGCATTCAGGATGCGTTCATCGCCATGTTCCCGCCGCCGCCGGTCAACGGCCTCGGCTCGACCGGCGGTTTCAAGATGCAGATCGAGGACCGGGCCGGGCTCGGTTACCAGGCGCTCGACGGGGCCACCAAGGCGTTCCTCGCCAAGGCCTACCAGACGCCGGAGCTTGCCGGACTGTTTTCCAGCTTCCAGATCAACGTGCCCCAGCTCTACGCCGATCTCGACCGCGCCAAGGCGGAGCAACTCGGGGTTTCGGTCAGCGATGTGTTCGAGACGCTGCAGATCTATCTCGGCTCGCTCTACGTCAACGACTTCAACGCCTTCGGCCGCACCTACAGCGTCCGGGTGCAGGCCGATTCCGCCTTCCGTGCCGAGCCGGAGGATATCGGGCAACTGAAAGTCCGTTCGCGCTCCGGTGAGATGATCCCGCTTTCCGCGCTTCTGCGGGTGGACAGCACCACGGGCCCGGAACGGACCACGCGCTATAACGGCTTCCTCTCCGCCGATATCAATGGCGGCCCGGCGCCGGGCTTCTCGTCGGGGCAGGCGCAGGCGGCCGTCGAGCGGATCGCCGACGAGACTCTGCCGGTCGGCATCGACTTCGAATGGACCGACCTGACCTACCAGCAGATCCTCGCCGGCAATTCGAGCGTTTTCGTCTTCCCGCTCGCGCTGCTGCTGGTCTATCTGGTGCTGGCGGCGCAATATGAAAGCCTGACGCTGCCGATCGCGATCATCATGATCGTGCCGATGGGCGTGCTCGCGGCCCTTGCCGGGGTCTGGTACACCGGCGGCGACAACAACATCTTCACCCAGATCGGGCTGGTGGTGCTGGTCGGGCTATCGGCCAAGAATGCGATCCTGATCGTGGAATTCGCCCGCGAACTGGAATTCGAGGGGCGAAGCCCGGTGCAGGCGGCGATCGAGGCGAGCAGGCTGCGCCTCAGGCCGATCCTGATGACCTCGATGGCCTTCATCATGGGCGTGGTGCCGCTGGTGCTGTCGACCGGAGCGGGTGCGGAAATGCGCGCCGCCATGGGTCTTGCCGTGTTCTGCGGCATGATCGGCGTCACCTTCTTCGGCATCTTCATGACGCCGGTGTTCTACGTGCTGCTGCGCAAGCTCGCCGGCGAGCGCCCCCTGAGGCAGCACATCGCGGTCCCCGAGGACGACGAACCGGTCGCGCACCATGCGCCCGCCGAATAGAACGAGTGCGCCCCGTAAGGGGCGAACTCGGCCCGCCGACTATCATATCCTCATCCGTTCAATCTGAAGACGCTGCACACCGCCAGCGCGTGGGCCATATGACGTCTGCCGGGAGCCCAATGCCGGCTCCCGGCGACAAGCCTTTCCCCCTGCCCGGTTTTGCCGCATAAGGAGCGGACTGATTTGAACCGACACCGGTGCCATGCTGCCCTCGATCTTCCTTACCGCGCTGAAGCTCACGGATTTCCGCAATTATGAAAAGGCCGCGCTTGCCTTTGACGGACGGCATGTGGTGCTGACGGGCGACAATGGATCGGGCAAGACCAATCTGATGGAGGCGGTATCGTTTCTCTCGCCCGGTCGGGGCCTCAGGCGCGCGGCCTATGGGCAGGTGACGCGCAAGGAAGCGGCGGCCGGGTTTACCGTGTTCGCCGAACTTGAGGGCATGGAGGGTTCGGTCGCGATCGGCACGGGCACCGACGGCACGGAAGGCTCCGGCCGCAAGGTGCGCATCAACGGCACGCCGGCGGCAACCGGCGACGAGCTTCTCGACCATGCCCGGGTGCTCTGGCTAACGCCGGCGATGGACGGGCTTTTCACCGGCGCGGCCGCCGACCGCCGGCGGTTCGTCGACCGCATGGTGCTGTCGATCGACCCCGCCCATGGCCGCCGGGTCGCCGATTTCGAGCGCGCCATGCGCTCGCGCAACCGCCTGCTTTCCGAACGGCGCATGGAGCCGGCCTGGCTTTCCGGGCTGGAGGAGCAGATGGCAGGCCTCGGCGTGGCCATGGCGCTGGCGCGGCGCGAACTGGTGACGCTGCTTGCCGCCCTGATCGAAGAGACGGCGGGCGGGTCACCCTTCCCTGCCCCCGAGATCGCGCTTTCCGGTTTCTTCGCCGATCACGCCGAAGCCCCGGCCATCGACCTCGAGGATCGCTATCGCGCGGCTCTGGAGGAAGAGCGCTACCGCGATGCCGGTGCGGGACGCACGCTCGACGGCCCGCACCGCAGCGATCTGGAGGTGCGCCACGCGGCGAAGGCGATGGAGGCGGCGCTGTGCTCAACCGGCGAGCAGAAGGCGCTGCTGATCGGGTTGGTGCTGGCCCATGCCAAGCTCACCCGCCGCATCAGCGGCCATCCGCCAATCATGCTGTTCGACGAGGTCGCCGCCCATCTCGATGCCGGCAGGCGCGCGGCGCTGTTCGAACGGATCGACGATATCGGCGGCCAGGCCTTCATGACCGGCACCGACCGGGCGCTGTTCGACGCGCTTGGCGAACGCGGCCAGTTCTTCAATGTGTCGGCAGGCAGCATTGCCGAGGAAAAGCCTCAATAATGCGGCGGCTTGGTGATGGCCGGGCGTTCGCCGGCGGTTTCCTCCAGCGTCAGGAACCGGTCGGTCAGCACCTCGAACTGCTTTTTCAGCCGGTCGATTTCCTTCCACTGCGCGGCAAGCTGCTCCGACAGTTCGTCGATGGTTTTCGCCTGATAGGCGACGGTCTCTTCAAGCTGTAGAATACGGTCGTCACTCATGGAGTTTTCCATCACGTTTGCGGGATCGGCGCTATCCGTTTTTGCTACCCCTGATATAGTGAAACGATGAGCGACATTGAACCCTTTTCCTCAGATGAAATAGAGCGCTACGCCCGCCACATCGTGCTGCCGGAAATCGGCGGCCCGGGCCAGCAGGCGCTGAAGCGCGCCCGGGTGCTGGTGATCGGCGCGGGTGGGCTCGGCGCGCCGGTGCTTGCCTATCTGGCCGCTGCCGGCATCGGCACGCTCGGTATCGCCGATGATGACGGCGTCAGCCTTTCCAACCTGCAGCGGCAGGTTATCCACGACACCGGCACGATCGGTGAGCGGAAAACCGAAAGTGCTGCCCGCGCGATCGCCCGCCTCAACCCGCATGTCATCTGCCGGCGCTATGACGAGCGACTTGAGGACGGCAATATCGACGCCGTGCTGAAGGGCTTCGATCTCCTGATCGACGGCTCCGACAATTTCGACACCCGCTACCGCGCGGCCGATGCCGCGGAGCGCGCGGAAATCCCGCTGGTGACCGGCGCTGTCGGTCGTTTCGACGGTTCGCTGACGGTGCTGAAACCCTATGAAACCGGCAAAGACGGGGCGCTAAACCCGCGCTACCGCGATCTCTATCCCAAGCAGCCGCCCGCGGGCCTCGTGCCCTCCTGCGCCGAAGCCGGCGTGATCGGCCCCGTCACCGGCGTCATCGGCACGCTGATGGCGATGGAAGCCATCAAGCTGATCACCGGCGCGGGCGAACCGCTGATTGGCCGGCTGCTGCTCTATGACGGGCTCGGCGCGCGGTTCGAGACCATCCACTACGCGCGCAAGCAGCCGCGGTGAACGGCGATATCAAAGGGCGTTGATCGGCAGTTTCAACATCGGCCGGCCATCCTGGTCCTTCGGTATCTCGCCGGCGCGCATATTGACCTGCAGCGAGGGCAGGATCAGCCGGGGCATGGAGAGCGTGGCATCGCGCGCCTCCCGCATCTTCACGAATTCATCCTCGCTCACGCCATCCCTGAGATGGATATTGTGCGCGCGCTCCGAACCGACCGTGGTTTCCCAGGCGATATCGCGGCCATTCGGCCCGTAATCATGGCAGATGAACAGCCGCGTTTCCGGCGGCAATGCAAGAACGCGCTTGATGGAGCGATAGAGCGTGCGGGCATCGCCGCCGGGGAAATCGGCGCGCGCCGACCCGCCATCCGGCATGAACAGCGTATCGCCGACAAAGGCGGCATCGCCGATCACATGGGTCATGCAGGCCGGCGTGTGGCCGGGCGTATGCATGACATGGGCGGTCATCGTGCCGATCTGGTAGCTGTCGCCATCGCCAAACAGACGGTCGAACTGGGAGCCGTCGCGCTGGAACGCGGTGCCCTCGTTGAAAATCTTGCCGAACGTATCCTGTACGATCGTGATGTTCTCGCCAATGCCGAGCTTGCCGCCAAGCTGTTCCTGGATATAGGGCGCGCCGGAAAGATGGTCGGCGTGAACATGGGTCTCGATGATCCATTCCAGCCGCCAGCCATTGCCGCGGATCACCTCGATCAGCCGGTCCGCGCTTTCAAAGCTGATGCGGCCGGCGGCCTGGTCGAAATCCATGACGCTGTCGATAACCGCGCAGGCATCGGAAGCGGGGTCCTTGACGATGTAGGAGATCGTATTGGTCGCGGGATCGAAAAAACCATGGACCTCGGGCCTCAGCGCCGGGTCCGGCGTAAAGGGAATTGTTGTGTTCATGACGTCACCCTGATGGAATGATTTTCCAAAAGAGATGCCATTTGTAGAAGCCGAATTCAAGTCGCAGAATTGTCGCACACCACCCGTCACGGGCCGGTGTCGCGAAAACCGGACTTCGCGCCTCGCCTGTCGCTCTATGCCCGGTTCGATATCCAGCGGCACTGATAGGGCGCAAAGGAGATCTTGTTGCCGCCAGCAGTGATCTGCTCGCCGGTAATCAGGTCCGTCCAGTTCTCGCCGCCGATCAGATTGAGCGACATGGCGGGAATTTCCAGCGCCTCGTCGGTGACATTGTTGATCGCGAAAACGCTCTGCGAACGGTCAACGCTCTGGCGCCAGAAGCCGAACAGCTTTTCGCCGAGATGAAGCGTGAATTGCGTCGCATTGGGATGGAAGGCGGATTGCCGGGTGCGAATGCCGATCAGCCGGCACATTTCGTTGAACACCCTGGCATGCTGCGTGGTCTCATCGCCAAGCGCCTGCTGCAACTTTTCGTAATTCCAGCGATGGCGGTTGATGGCGCGGTTATGGCCGGATTTCTCCACACCTTCAGCATCGTTGCTCGTCGCCAGCAGCGAATGGATGTAGAAGGCCGGTATGCCTTCCAGCGCCATCGCGATCGTCTGGCTGCAGAGGAAACGGGCGATATTGTGCTCGTCCTCACCCTTCACCGTGCCCTTCAGCGCATCGAACAGCGACACATTCATCTCGTAGGGCCGCATCGAGCCATCGGAAAGCTGACGCATCGACACCCGGCCGCCAAACTGCTGGATGGTCTCGACCATGCCGGTGATCGCCTCCTCCGACAGCAGGCTTTCGGCCGGGCGCAAGCCGATGCCGTCATGCGACGCGGTGAAGTTGAAATAGGCGCAGCCCATCTGCGCCGGCGGCATCGCCATCTGCCAGGCGTTGAGGAATTGCGAGGTCCCGTTCAAAAGCGCATGCACGATCAGCGGCGGCAACGAAAAATTGTAGATCATGTGGGCTTCGTTGCGATTGCCGAAATAGCTGAGGTTTTCGACATTCGGCACGTTGGTCTCGGTGATGAGAACGACGCTTTCCTCGCTGAAATCGGCCAGCACCCGCATCAGCCTGATGATCTCGTGGGTTTCGGGCAGATGGATGCAGGAGGTGCCGACCTCCTTCCACATGAAGGCGCAGGCATCCAGCCTTATGGTGCGCACGCCGCGATTGATGTGGAAGCGCATGATGCGCAGGAATTCCAGCAGCACTTCCGGATTGGAGAAGTCGAAATCCACCTGGTCGTGGCTGAAAGTGCACCAGACATATTTGTCGCCATCGGCGGTCTCGACCTTGCGCAGCAGCGGATGGGCGCGCGGGCGCACCACGTCGGAAAGATCGTCCTCCGGCGAGGCGGTGAAGAAGAAATCCTTGTAGGGCGCATGCCCCATGCGGAATTCGTTGAACCAGGCGCTCTGGCTGGAGCAGTGGTTCAGCACCAGATCCGACATCAGCCGGAATTCGCGGCTGATGCGCTCGATATCCTCCCAGCCGCCAAGGCCGCTGTCGACCACCCGGTAATCGGTGATCGCGAAACCATCGTCCGAGGTATAGGGGAAATAGGGCAGGATGTGCACGCCCTTGATCACACCCTTCAGGTTCTCGGTCAGGAAATCCTGCAGCAGCGAAAGCGGCTTGTGCTCGCCGTCGATGATCGAATTGCCGTAGGTGATGACATAGGTGTTGTCGGCGCTCCACATATTGTTGCCGGCGGTGCGGCCGCGTTTGCGCGGCACAACGCCGTCGCTCCAGAAGGCCTCAAGCACCTGCCGCGTCAGCGCGCGGGAATCATGATCCGGATAGATATTCTCAAGATGGAGCCTGATGCTTTCCCGCAACCGGCGGGTGATAACCATAGGCTTTGGCGGCGTCTCGGAAATTGTCGTCATTCTTACCTGCTTTCCCCTTAATGCCAAGGTTATCACGTCGCATCCGATTGGCAATTGTGAATTGCACCGCAATATGAGCGTCAACATTTGTTGCGCCGCAGCAGAAGCAATAACCGGCGGTTTGGGAATGAGCAGCCCGACCTTCTCCGCATTCGGGTTGCATGCGCTGGCGCTTACGAAATCGCCGGTGCATTTTCATTCTGACGCCGTCATGAGACATTCAGCCTGCGCGAATCCCACGCGGCGCGGATGAATTCTCGCACCACAAAAAATACAGTTGACAGCGCTAACAATCGAACACAAAACAACCGCCAATAGAAGCGGAAAAAATCCGCTTCCAACTGGATTTTTACCAGCTATACGCTAAATTAGAAGATCAGAAATCAAAACAAATAAAGTAAAATCATTCTCTAAATTAGATTTTACTTAAATAAAATGGGTCAACATCATGAGTCATAACGGCGTCGTCATTCGCCTCAACCGATCGACGGAAGCAGACGCAAAGCTCCACGGCGCGGCTGAACTCCTGTCCGCGCTTGCCTTCGACCACCGGCTTGCCATTGCAAGGGCGCTTCAATCCGGCTCCAGAACGCTGATTGAACTCAGCCACGCCACCGGCCTGGCTTTCAAGCCGCTGATCTCAACGATCGCGAAGCTTCTGCAGGCCGGTCTGATCGTCATGCGGCGGCGGAACAATGAAACGGTCTATGAACTCGGCCACCCGCGGCTTGGAGAGGTTGTCCGCCTGGCGGATCGCATCGTCGGGCGAAATCCGAGCTGATGGCGCCGGCCAGTTTCGCAGCCCCGCTTTCGCGTGTTAAAATTCTTGGAAATTCCGCTTTTTGCCGCTGGACTTGAAAAAACAAGATGCTATAAACGCGCTCACTCAAGGGCGTCTGCCGCCCTGCTCTCGCCCCTCGGGCGATGGCCCAGATAGCTCAGTTGGTAGAGCAGCGGATTGAAAATCCGCGTGTCCGTGGTTCGAATCCGCGTCTGGGCACCATTTTTCTAAAAAAACTTATGTTTTTCATCTAGTTAAGCTTCGATTTTGTCCCACCTTAATTGTCTTTGCGAAAAAGTGGGACATTTTTGTCCTTGCTGTGTTCTCCCGAAATGCGCTTGAGGGCGCTCTCGGCCCGCGTTTTCTGACTCGCTGCCCGGGTGTATCTCGTCTCCTCTTTGGAGGTCGTATGGCCGGTAATGGCCATGATTTCGAATTCCGTGCAACCGAGTTCGGCCAAGCGTGCAGCCGCTGCCTTGCGAAGGCCATGAACCGAACAGTTTTCGAGCCCAGCTTCTTCGACCCATTTGTGGAACCGGTTTCCGAAACCGTTCGAGGTAAAAGGCTGGCCAAAGCTCGTAACAAGAAATGTCAAGTCGCCGGTCGGGGATGCGTCAAGGATGTGCTGGAGCGCTGGAATAATCGGAAGCTCCATATGAACCGGCTTCCGCTTTCGATTTTTTTGCTGCGTGAAGACAAGCCCCCCATCTCTAACATGCTGTCGGCCGAGAGCGACCAGGTCAGCACGTCTCTGCCCTGTGTAAAGAGCAAGCGCGAGCGCAAGCCTCGCTGTCGTGCCGACCGGGTGCCGTTTCTCGAATCTCTCGATTTCAGCGAGCGTCCAGCTATGAAAACCTTCGGCACGGCCGGATAGATATTCAATTTTTTCGGCTGGGTTGGCGTCATGCAGGTCATATCGAACAGCATATTTATATAGCTGCCGAAGCGCTTTCACCATGCCGTTCGCTGCTTCGGGACGATCAACCATTTCATCCCGGCGTTTACGGATATGCTATGTGCAGAGATTTTTGCCTTGTACCGGATCAGAAATGCAATTTTAAGGAGTACTGTGTTGATTGCCACTGAGAATTGACCCATGTTCCAACCTTCCCTCGCATGTTTTGAGCGGGGGCTATGGAGTGATTGACCTGGCGTTATTGAGCGTGATCCGACGCTGGCATCCTAGAGAGCATCTATCGATCCGGGAGATTTGCCGCAGTGCTCTGCGCCCTGAAAACTGGATCGTTTGCTGTTGGAGTATTCCGCGGTATTTTCCTGGCTGGGAGAAGGAGTGGAAGAGATGAAGGCATCGAAGTTTTCGGACGCCCAGAAGGTGTTTATTCTGAAGCAGGGGGATGACGGTGTGCCTGTGGCGGAGATTTGCCGCAAGGCCGGGATCAGCCAGGCGACCTACTTCAACTGGAAGAAAAAATACGCAGGTCTTCTGCCTGACGAGATGCGCCGGCTGAAAGCTTTGGAAGATGAGAATGCGAAACTGAAGCGGATCGTGGCGGACCTGACGCTGGACCGCGAGATGCTTCAGGATGTCATCCGCCGAAAGCTCTGAGGCCTGCCCGAACGCGCAAGCTTGTGGATGGGATGCTGGTGGACTGGGGGGTGTCGATCAGGCGAGCCTGCAAGGTTCTGACGTTCGACACCTCGACCTACCATTACAAATCCCGCCGCATCGGTCAGGCCGCTCTTGAAAGACGGATCAAGGAGATATGCGAGACACGCGTCCGGTTTGGCTATCGGCGTGTTCACGTACTCCTTCGACGAGAAGGCTGGATGGTCAATATCAAGAAGACCCGCAGGATTTACAAGGCGTTAGGGCTGCAGCTCAGGAACAAGCACCCGAAACGCCGGGTGAAGGTAAAGCTGCGCGAGGATCGCCAGGAGGCCGTAGGGCCGAACGATATCTGGGCGATGGACTTTGTTCATGATCAGCTCGCGGCAGGCAAGAAGCTGCGAATCCTGACCATTGTGGATATCCATTCCCGCTTCAGCCCGGCCACCGACCCGCGCTTTACCTATCGCGGTGAGGATGTGGTGCAAACGCTGGAACGGATTTGCAGGAAAGGCGGTTATCCGAAGACGATACGGGTCGACAATGGCAGCGAATTTATCTCCCGTGACCTCGATCTGTGGGCCTATGTGAACAAGGTCACGCTGGACTTCTCGCGGCCTGGCAAACCGACCGACAACGGCTTCATCGAAGCTTTCAACAGAGGTGGCTCGGGAAATCTGCACAGCTAGGATAAGTGGAATTTCTGCCTGACTTCGGCTTAGATGCCGTTAACAGGAGATACCATGACGAGACGACCGCGCCGGAACCATAGCCCGGCTTTCAAGGCCAAGGTGGCGCTTGCCGCCATCCGAGGTGAGCAGACGCTGGTGGAATTGTCCCAGCAGTTCGACGTTCACGCCAACCAGATCAAACAGTGGAAAGACCAGCTCCTTGAGGGGGCGACAGGCGTTTTCGGCGATGACGCAAAGGCGGAGCCGGCGGGGCCAACCATCGATGTCAAAACGCTGCACGCCAAGATCGGGGAACTGACGCTGGAGAACGATTTTTTAGCCGGAGCGCTCGGCAAGGCGGGATTGCTGGGCGGAAAGAAATGATCGACCGCGAGCACAAGCTGTCGGTCGTGAGGCAGGCCAGGCTGCTCGGCTTCAGCCGTAGCAGCATCTACTATTCGCCGCGTCCGGTATCCGATGGCGATCTTGCCCTGATGCGCCGGATCGACGAACTGCATCTCGAATATCCGTTCGCGGGAAGTCGGATGTTGCAAGGGCTTTTGAGAGGCGAAGGACTGGAAACCGGGCGGCTTCATGTCGCCACGCTGATGAAGAAAATGGGCATCGAAGCGATCTATCGTCGCCCGAACACGTCGAAACCGGCGCCTGGGCACAAAATCTACCCCTACCTCCTGCGCAAGCTGGCGGTCACCCGACCCAACCAGGTGTGGGCAATGGACCTGACCTACATCCCCATGGCGCGGGGCTTTGTCTATCTCTGCGCCGTCGTCGATTGGTTCAGTCGCCGCGTGCTCTCATGGCGGCTGTCGATCACGATGGAAGCGGCCTTCTGTATCGAAGCAGTCGAGGAGGCTCTGGCCCGTTATGGCAAACCCGACATCTTCAATACGGACCAGGGATCGCAGTTTACCTCTGTCGACTTCACGGCGGTGCTGAAGAAGGCGGAAATCGCCATCTCGATGGATGGCAAGGGTGCGTGGCGGGACAATGTCTTCGTCGAGCGGCTTTGGCGGTCTATCAAATACGAGGAAGTCTACCTCCACGCTTACAAGACCGTGTCCGAGGCCCGCGCTGGCATCGGCCTCTATCTGACATTTTACAACACCCGGCGCCCACATTCATCCCTTGACCGGCAGACGCCGGATCAGGCCTACTTCAACGCGCTGACGCCGATGATGGTGGCGGCATAATCGAGGCGGAAATCCACTTAACGAAACGCCCCAAACTGTGCAGATAAACCGAGCCACCTCT
>MDSV01038578.1_pt1 | contig 11903 bp, 11 predicted proteins | sample 810851 | NCBI WGS metagenome assembly MDSV01 (sample SAMN05326640, study PRJNA326480) | marine metagenome | isolation source: seawater | place: Atlantic Ocean: North East | collected 2012 | reverse complement strand
AGCGGTTCACGAACAGAAAGATCCACTGCTAATCTATAAATTTGAAGCTTTTGAATTATTTAAAATATTACTTGACGAAGTTAACAAAGAGATTTTATCCTTTTTATTTAAGGCTGAGATTTCTACAAATAATCAGAATGTTAAAGAAGCAAGTGAAAGAAAACCAGTTAAATTAAATACCTCCAAAGAAGAAATACCAAACTCTGATCAGTTACGAGAGCAAAACAGAGCTATTACAAACAGAGCTTCAAATCAACAGGTTGAAACAATAGTTAGAACCCTACCTAAGGTTGGACGAAATGATAGAGTGAATATCAAAAATGTAAAAACTGGGGAAACTAAAGAATTAAAGTATAAACATGCTGAGAATTTAATTTCTAGTGGTGAATGGATTATGACTAACAAAAAGTAAATCTTTGTCCTTTTTATCAAAAAATATTGAACAAGTTTGTGATGAAATTATTGGTGGAAACCGAAGGGCTCTTGCAAAAGCCATAACTCTAATTGAAAGTAATAACAATGTGCATCGAAAATTTGCTAATAAAATATTAAGCAAATTAAACAATAAGAATAATAAAAGTGAATCTATAAGAATTGGAATCACTGGAATTCCAGGTGCTGGAAAAAGCACCTTCATTGAAAGTCTTGGAAGTTACTTGCTAAATGATGATGATAATAAAATTGCTGTTTTAGCTATTGATCCTTCCAGCCGAATTAGTAAGGGAAGTATTTTAGGTGATAAAACAAGGATGAGTAAATTATCTAATAATCCCAATGTTTTTATCAGACCAACAGCAGCATCAAATTTTCAAGGTGGCATTGCAAAAAATACAAGGGAATCAATTTTTTTATGCGAAGCTGCTGGGTTTAATATAATATTTATTGAAACCGTTGGTGTCGGTCAAAATGAAATTAGTGTTTTTGAGATGGTTGATTTTTTTCTTTTATTGAAAATTGCAGGATCTGGGGATGAGCTTCAGGGAATAAAAAGAGGCATCATTGAGATGTCTGATTTGATTGTAATCAATAAAACAGACGGGGACAACATAAATAAATCTATTATCGCTAAAAATGAATTTCAAATGGCACTAAAACTCTTTTCTAAAAAAGAATCAGAATGGATACCTGAGGTTATGAATTGTAGTTCGATTGAAAATAATGGAATTATTGAAATTTGGGATAAAATTTCAAGCTATTTTAAACTTACTAAGGCCAATGATTATTTTTATAAAAACAGAATTAAACAAAATAAATATTGGCTGAGAGAAATAATTAATCAATCAATTATTGATAATTTTTATTTAAACGAAAGAGTTAGAAAAGAGTATAAGAATCAACTAAAAAAAATTAACGAAAATAAAGTTGATGTATTTAAAGCTTATCAAAAAATTATTTTGTCTCAAAAAACCTAAGATTTAAAAATAATCTTGAAAACATAAATCCTGCAGAAATCCCAAAAATTAATCCAAAGAAAATATCCAATGGGTAATGTTTTCCAAGGTAAATTCTACTATAGGAAAATAGTCCAACCCAAAAGAATAATAGAATTGAAACTATAGATTTTCGGTAGCTTTTAAAATTGAATAATATATATGAAGTTACGGCTGCGGAGTTTGCAGCATGTGCAGAGAAAAAACCATATTTACCACATCCAATGTCAATATCTCTAAGTAAACCAAAAAGTTCAGGCTCACTACAAGGTCTAAATCTTTCGAAGCTTGCTTTGATGAAATTTGTAAACTGATCGGCGAATAAAATTAATATAGAAATAGATAAAAGTATTTTTAATGTTTGTTTTAATCCAAAATCTTTTAAGAACCTATAAATTAGAAAAAGGAAAATTGGAACAAATGTTAGCTTATCAGTGATCAACAACCAAACAGGATCCCACAATTCAGAGCCTAAATTATTTAAAAACACTAATAATTCTCTGTCAATTTCTAAAATTCTTTTAATCATTTTCTAATTTTTTGATTAACCAATTGATTAAACCTTAAATATAAAAAAACTGAAGTAAAAAGGAGCCCCGTTAACAGTCCAAACCAAATTCCCATTTCTTTAAATTGATCAAAACTTCCAAAATAATAGCTGATAGGAAATCCAATGAACCAATAAGAAATAAATATTATAATTGTGGGTATTATAACATCTTGCATTCCTCTCAAGGCCCCTAAAATTATGACTTGAGCACTATCAAAAAGCTGAAATAAGGCAACTATTATAAATAATTTAGAAGCCTTTGATATGATACTCAAATTCTTTTGAAAGTTATTGACATCTTCAATATCCACAAAGAGATATGGTATAATACCTCTCATATAAAATATCAATATTGAAAAAATTAATGCAAATATTAAACCCAGGAAAAGTATTGACAATGATATTCTTTTTAACTCTGCATAATTATTAAGTCCTTTTTGATTTCCAGCTCTAATTGAAGCACTCAATCCTAGTCCACTTGCTACCATAAATGTAAAAGAAGAAACATTAAGTACAATTTGATTTGCTGATTGCGTAACTTCTCCAAGTAATCCGCTAAGCCATATAGCTGAAGTAAAAATACCTACTTCAAAAAGCATTTGAAGAGAAGTTGGGAAGCCTAATGAAATTATATTAGTAACTATTTTTTTATTGATTAGAAAAAATCGCTTAGTAATATTTTTTATAATCTTATTTTTTTTTAGAAGTATGAAAAGAACTATAAACATCATTATCCTTGAAACAAGAGTTCCTATTGCAGCTCCTATTATTCCTAATTGTGGAAAACCAAACTTTCCAAAAATTAAAACATAATTAACAAGAATGTTAATCAAATTTGCAAATATAGTAGCATACATGGAATATGAGGTCATTGATAATCCATCACTATATTGTTTGAGTGCTTGAAACATTAATAAAGGAATTAATGAAAAGGCGACTATATCTAAGTAGGGAATTGCTAATTCAACAATAATTTGAGGCTGTCCTAATAATTTTAATAAAGGCTTACATATTAGAATGGATATAAACAGAAAAATGCCTAGAAATAAACATAAAAGAAAACCATTACTAAATGCTTTTCTTAGTCTATCTGAATTATTTTGTGAATCAGCCTCAGCTACTACAGGTGTTATTGCAGCTGAAAATCCAATACCAATTGACATTGCAATAAATAAAAAGCTATTTCCGAGAGATACTGCAGCAAGGTTATCAGGATCTAACTTACCAACCATTATGTTATCTACAATACCAACAATTGTATGACCAAGCAGACCAATTATTATTGGAAATGATAACTTCAAGTTATAATTAAACTCCTTATAATATTTGCTTAATACCAAACTTATTTCACGTATTTCATAAAATAATCAACATTAACTTTTCCAACTATAATATTTTGAAGTTTATTTTTAATTATTTTTTTCTTTATGGGGGAAATCTTATCTGTAAATAGTATTCCTTCAATATGATCATATTCATGCTGAATTACCCTTGCTACAATACCTGAATACTCCTCGCTAACAGTATTAAAATTTTCATCATGGTAGGTTATTTTAATCTTAGATTTTCTTACTATTTTTTCTCTAATATTAGGAATACTTAAACAACCCTCTTCAAGAGTTTTATTTTCACCAGACTCATTTGCAATGGTTGGATTGATAAAAGTTTTTTTTAGGCTTCCAACTTCAAAACCCGTTTCTTTTTCAAACTCTGCATTATCAAAAGGAGAAGTATCAATTATAAATAATCTAATTGATTTTCCAATTTGAGGTGCAGCAAGTCCCACACCCTTTGCAGCATACATTGTTTCGTACATATCATCGATTAATTTTTTTAAATTTTTGTAGTCAGGTGATATTACAGATGCTTTTTGCTTTAAAACATTTTGACCATATGCGAAAATTGGTAAAACCATACCGTTTTTTTTCAAAATTACAATTTAAATCTTAGGAATTCTTTGTTATGTATTCCAAAAAATCTCTTAAAATTATGGTTGCACTTATTTTATCTACAATTTCTTTGTTTGATCTCGATTTTTTTTTTACCCCGGCTGATAAAATAGATTTGGTAGCAATTTTTGATGTAAACCTTTCATCAAATCTAACTATTGGAATATTAGGAAATTTTTTTTCTAACTTTTTTATAAATTTTATGATTTCACTTTCGATTTCTGAATTTTCTCCAGACATTCTAATAGGTTTACCAACAATAAACTTTTCTACATTATTTTCCTTGGTAAAATCAAAAATAAAATCAAAAAAATCAATGTTTTTGACTGTTTCAAGTGGAAAGGCAAAAACTTTATTATCATCTGTGACAGATAAACCTATTTTTTTTTGACCATAATCTATTCCTATATATTTTGACATAATTTTATTCAATTAGAAATGAATCCATTTTTTTATATAGTATTATTACTTTTGAAGTAAAGATATTTAACTAATGTCAAAACTAATAGACAAAGAAGTAGAAAAATCATTTGAAATAATTAATGATGGTGGAATAATATTATATCCAACAGAAACCATTTGGGGAATTGGGTGTGATGCTACTAAAACCCTTTCCATTAAGAAGTTATTTAATATGAAAAAAAGATCAATGGAAAAACCTATGTTATCACTAGTTAGTAATGTGGAAATGGCTGAAATTTACACTGAAAAACAAAATGATAAAATAATATCGATAATTAATAATTTTAAAAAACCTACAACAGTGATTTTTAGCAATGCAAAGAATATTTGTCCTTTACTTATTTCAAAAAATAATGAAGCGGGATTTAGGATCACTAAAAATATATTTTGTAAAAAGTTAATTAATTTACTGGGCAAACCAATTGTATCTACTTCTGCAAATATTAGTAACAAACCATTTCCTCAATCATTTGCCGATATTGATGATCAAATTTTATCACAAGTAGACTATGTTGTAAATTTGCCAGTGAAAAACTGGAATATGACACCATCATCAATTGTAAAGATTAAAAAAAATGGTAAGATTCTAAAGATTCGATAGATTATGATATTAAATAAGTTAATAGAATTAGATTTTTTCAAAAACCTCTCAAAGGTTTCTATTGAAAACAATATCGAATGTTATGTAGTTGGTGGGTTTGTTAGAGACTACTTTTTAAAACGAAAATCAAAGGATATTGATATAGTAGTTGTTGGTGATGGTATTTTTTTAGCCAAGAAGTTTGCAGCAGGTCTGGATAAAAAAATTAAAGTGAATATTTTTAAAAACTTTGGAACAGCTAATCTAAAATATAAAAATTACGAAATTGAGTTTGTTGGAGCCAGAAAAGAGTCTTACTCAAGAGATTCTAGAAATCCAATTATTAAACCCGGAAGTTTTCATGATGATATTGATAGAAGAGATTTCAAAATGAATTCATTGGCTGTTTCTTTGAATGCGAATAACTATGGAGAACTAATTGATTTTCATAACGGTTTGAGGGATATTAATAAGAAAATTATTAATACACCATTAGATTCAAAATTGACATTTTCAGATGACCCCTTAAGAATTTTTAGAGCGGTTAGGTTTGCTTCACAACTAAAGTTCAAAATACATGAAAATCTCATAGACTCAATGTCAATTTTAAGGGATAGAATTAAAATTCTTAATTCTGAGAGAATTGTTGATGAGTTACATAAGATTTTAATGTCAAACAAACCATCTCTTGCTTTTATTACACTTGATAAAGTTGGAATCCTTGAGTTAATTATTCCAGAGCTTACAAATCTAAAGGGAATTGATGAAGTTGAAGGTCAAAAACACAAAGACAATTTTTATCATACGCTTGAAGTTTTGGATAATATTTGTGGTAGCACAAAAAATCTGTGGCTCAGGTGGGCAGCACTATTACATGATATTGGGAAAGCACCTACGAAAAAATTCAATAAAAAAGTTGGATGGACCTTTCACGGTCATGAATTTGAGGGTAGCAAAATGGTATATAAATTGTTTAAGAGATTAAAAATGCCACTGAATGAAAAAATGAAATATGTTCAAAAACTTGTTTTAATGAGTTCTAGACCAATTGTATTAGCTAAAGATTATATAACCGATTCAGCAGTCAGAAGATTAATCTTTGATGCTAATGAATCTGTTGATGACCTTATGACATTATGTGAAGCAGATATTACCACAAAAAATATCAATAGATATAAAAAATATCACGAAAACTTTAAAACCGTGAGAAAAAAAATAATTGAAGTTGAAGAGCGAGATCACATAAGAAATTTTCAACCTCCTGTTTCAGGCGAAGAAATAATGAGAACATTTAATCTTAAACCATGTAAAACCATTGGAATAATCAAAGAAAATATCAAAGAGGCTATTTTAGATGGGGTCATTGAAAATGATTATCAGCAGGCATATGAGTTAATGATCAAAGAAGGAAATAAATTAGGCCTCTCTAATGGAAAATAAGTTTAAATTTTTAACAAGGCTTTCACTCGTTCTAGTTTACCTAGTTATTCTCGCTGGGGCTACAGTAAGAATGACCGGATCAGGTATGGGTTGTCCTGATTGGCCAAAATGCTTTGGATATTATATTCCGCCGATTCAACAGTCACAAGTTTTATTTCAACCTAATTTCAAATATAAAAAAGGAGAAATGATAATTTTCAATGAAGAAAAATTACTGGTAGCAAAATCAAATTTTAATAGTTCAGATTTCATAGATTTTAAAAATTGGGATACATACGAAAAACATGATTATATAATTTTTAATCCCGTCCACACTTGGATAGAGTATATTAATAGACTGATTGGTGCAATATCTGGAATTCCGATATTATTATTTACAATTATATCCGTTGTTTATTTTAAAAAATATAAACATCTGACATTTGTTTCTGTTTTAACTGTTTTATGTATGGGTTTTCAGGCATGGCTTGGCAAAACAGTAGTTGATTCTAATTTAGCTCCTTTCAAAATAACATTTCACATGTTAATGGCGCTTTTAATAATAGCTCTTTTGATTTATTTAGTGAACTCTTCATCAAAATATGTTATCAAAAAAAATAAGATTTTTACAAATTTTCTTTTTGTTGCAATTATGCTCACATTAGTTCAAATAGTTCTTGGTACACAGGTCAGACAATTTGTGGATGAACAGGCAAATGTATACTATGATAAATTTGAGTGGTTTAACGAAATTCCAAAGGTTTATGAATACCACAGAACATTCTCACTTGTAGTAATTGCGGTTAATTTTGGATTATTTTACCTTAACAAAAAACTTAATCTTGGCAACAATTATATTTCCTATGTAATAGTGCTTTTATTTATTGAAGCTTTAAGTGGAGTAGTTATGTTTTATTTTAATTTTCCTTTTGGATCACAAACTATTCATCTGTTTATTGCCAGCTTAATATTTGGTTTTCAATTTTTAATATTACTACAAAACATAACATTTAAAAATAAATTGAATTATGACATATAAAATCAGAGTTATTTTAGACAATGATAATGATGAAGATGTATTTAAAGATTTTGAAGTTTCAAAAAATATTAACTTAACAAAATTTCATGAGTACATCAAAAAAGAATTCAATTTACAAGGAAGTGAAATGGCGTCTTTTTACTCAGTAGATGAAAACTGGGATACTTTGATTGAATATTCATTAGTTCCATTTGATGATAATTCCATATCCATGGAAAAACTTAGTTTACATGAAGTATTAAATAATAATGAATCCAGTATCTTATATGTTTATGATTTTATGAATATGTGGACTTTTTTTATTGAGTTACTCAATGAGACAAGCAAAAATAAAAATGAATCTCATTTCAGTCTTATTTTTTCAAAAGGTGATATCCCCAAAATTCCTCCGAAAAAAAAATTCACACATGATGACGAGGATATTTTCTCTAATGATTTTAATATTTTATGAAATTTAATCTAAAATCTGAATTTATTCCTACTGGAGATCAGCCAGCAGCGATTAATGATTTAGTGGATGGTATTCATAAAAATGTATATCATCAAACTTTATTAGGGGTAACTGGATCGGGTAAGACATTCACGGTTGCTAATGTAATTGAAAAAGTAAATAAACCTACTTTGGTTTTAGCGCATAACAAAACACTAGCAGCACAACTGTATGCAGAATTTAAAAATTTTTTTCCAGAAAATTTAGTTGAATATTTTGTTTCCTACTATGATTATTATCAGCCTGAAGCCTACATTCCAACAACTGGAATATATATTGAAAAAGATTTATCAATTAATGAGGAAATTGAAAAACTAAGATTAAGTGCAACATCTGCTCTTCTTTCTGGAAGAAAAGATATTATCATTGTTGCATCTGTTTCATGTATTTATGGAATGGGAAACCCTCAATCATTTAAAAGTCGAATAATTGAAATAGAAGAGGATTCTAATATTTCAAGAACAGATTTATTAAATAAATTGGTCCAAAGTCTATATTCAAGATCAATAACAGATAATTTCAAACAAGGTAAATTTAGGATTACAGGAGACACGATTGATATTTTCCCTGCGCACACAGATCATGCCTATAAAATTCATTTTTTTGGGGATGAAATAGAAGAAATTGAAAAATTTGATCCCGAAACAAATGAAACTTTGGAAAGGATGCACAGAATTACAATTTATCCAGCGAATATTTTTGTTACAAGTCCAAATATGATCCATGATGTAATTAAAATGATTCAATACGATTTGATTAAACAATATGACTACTTCATGGAAATAGGTTCCAATTTAGAAGCAAAAAGGATAAAAGAGAGAACCGAATTTGATATGGAGATGATTAAAGAATTAGGATACTGCTCAGGAATTGAAAATTATTCTAGATACTTTGATAGACGTAAACCAGGGACAAGACCATTTTGTCTTTTAGATTACTTTCCTGAAGATTATTTAATGGTTGTTGATGAAAGCCATGTTACCATTCCCCAGGTTAGAGCAATGTATGGTGGAGACAGAAGCAGAAAAGAGAATTTAGTTGAATATGGCTTTAGACTTCCTGCTGCCATGGACAACAGACCTTTAAAGTTTGAGGAATTTGAAAGTTTACAAAATTCTGTAATATATGTAAGTGCTACACCTGCTGATTATGAACTAGAAATGAGCGAAGGTATTATTGTTGAACAAATAATTAGACCTACAGGGCTTTTAGATCCCAAAATTATTATCAAATCTACAAAACATCAAATAGATGATTTAATTGATGAAATTCAAGAAAAAGTTAATTTGAAAGAAAAGGTTTTGGCTACAACTTTAACCAAGAAAATGGCAGAAGAGCTTAGTAGGTTTTTAAATAACATCGAAATAAGATCTAAATATATCCACTCTGACATAGATACAATTGAAAGAGTAGAAATTATGGAGGGATTAAGAAATGATGAATTTGATGTTTTGATTGGAATTAATTTATTACGTGAAGGTCTCGACTTGCCTGAAGTGTCATTGGTAGCAATTTTAGATGCTGACAAAGAAGGTTTTTTAAGATCCCACAGATCTCTGACTCAAACAATTGGAAGAGCAGCTAGACATGTCAATGGGATTGCAATCCTTTATGCTGATAGAATGACAAAAAGTATTAATAAAACTATTGAGGAGACTAATTACAGAAGAAAAAAACAGATTGAGTTCAATACAAAAAATAACATAACCCCTACTCCAATTATTAAGCATGTTAAAAATCCGTTAACCGAAAGACTTATCAAAAAACCAGACCTACTTCCCGATGATGACATCATTGATTTTATTATTCCCGAGAAACCTAAAGAACTTGATAAAAAGATAAGGGAATTGAGAAAAGAAATGGAAAGATCTGCCAAAGAATTAAACTTTAAGCTTGCCGCGACATTTAGAGACCAAATAAAAAAAATGAAGGAAATAAAATCAGCTAGATCCTAGCACCTGTTGCACTTTATCAGCTGCTTCTTTAAACTCTATGGCACTGTAGAAATTAAAACCTGATGTATCAATAATTTCTTTAGCTAAATCAGAATTAGTTCCTTCTAATCTAACGATGATAGGAATAGAAATCTCATCTTTCATCTTGGAATACGCGTCAACAACACCATTTGCTACTCGGTCACATCTCACAATTCCACCAAATATATTAATCAGGATTGCTTTTACTTTAGTATCTCTTAAAATGATTTTGAAAGCTTTTTCCACTCTCTCACTGTCAGCAGTTCCACCTACATCTAAAAAATTTGCGGGCTCCCCTCCTGCTTGTTTAATCAAATCCATTGTTGCCATTGCAAGCCCAGCTCCATTTACCATACAGCCAACATTACCATCTAAATCAACATAATTCAGACCTGCCTCTTTAGCTTCAACCTCAATCGGGTTTTCTTCTCGAATATCACGCAATTCTAAATAATCTTTATGTCTAAATAAAGCATTATCATCAATAGTGACCTTTGCATCCACAGCAAGGACTTTATTATCACTTGTTTTTAATACTGGATTAATCTCAAAAAGAGATGCATCTGACTCACTGTATGCTTTGTAAAGAGCCTTGATAAACAAAGTCATCTCTGCGTGAGCATCACCTGACAGCTTTAAGTTAGTAGCTACTTCAGTAGCATTTTCGTCTGTTAACCCTATTTTTGGATCAACATCAAGCGTATGTATCAAATGAGGTGTCTTCTCCGCAACTGTTTCGATATCTACTCCACCCTCTGTGGAATACATAATCATATTTCTCGCATTTGCTCTATTGAGTAATACAGAAACATAAAATTCTTCTGTTTCTGATCGACCAGGATAATAAACATCTTCCGCAACTAATACCTGATGTACCTTTTTTCCTTCCTTTGAAGTTTGAGGGGTTATCAAATTCATTCCAATAATTTGATTGGAAATTGATAATACTTCGTCAATGGATTTTGCTAATTTAACTCCACCTCCTTTTCCCCTTCCACCTGCATGAACTTGAGCTTTTATAACGTAAAAATCCGTACCAGTCTCTTCATGTAGTTGATTGGCTTTATTGACAGCTTCATCTGCATTGGATGCAACATATCCGCGCTGAATTCTTACTCCAAAACTATTTAAAATTTCTTTGGCCTGATATTCATGTAAATTCATAAATCAAAAATTTGAAAACAAATGTAATAAAGATTGGTATTTCGTTATAAAAACTTTGGTATTATTTGTGATAAGTTATGAAGAATTTATGCTTATTTTTGCAGGCATGAAAAATCTCATTTTTTTCACTACATTTTTCTTAATATTTGGCTGTAAATCCACAAAAACTCCAATTCATTTTGCAATTAAATCTTCTAAACCATCAATTTCAATTGTTAAAAAAAATTTAAAAAATCATGAAATTCAAATTAAACTAACGGTTATTGATGAAGAGGGGAATATTAATTATAAATTTAATGTTGATAATGAAGATTACTTTTATCCTGCAAGTACTGTAAAACTTCCCATCGCGCTTCTAGCAATTGAAAAAGTAAATGAATCTAAACACATAACATTAGACACCCCATTTAGGGTGGAAAACGAAAGCAAAAAATATACATTACGTGATGAAATCCTAAAAATGTTTGTTGTTAGTGATAACGAATCCTTCAATAGGATTTTTGAATTTCTAGGACAAGATTATATTAATGGTAAGCTAAATAATCTTGGATTTGAAAACACAAAAATATTTCATAGGTTATCTACCAATAATTCCGAAAATTTAAATACTAAAAAGGTATTCTTTTACCTTGAAAAAGACAGTATTTCTTACCAGAGTCTAAACAGAGAAATTACCCCTAATCAATTGAATGGATTAAAAAAAGGAAAAAAGTTTTATAACGATATGAATGAATTGGTAAAAAATCCGATGGATTTCTCTAAAAAAAATAGACTATCCATTGATGATTTACATGAAATGACCACTCAAGTTTTTTTTCCTGAAAATTATATCAACAAAAATTCT